>Ga0193742_1000303_pt1 | contig 34856 bp, 26 predicted proteins | sample L2c1metaG_FD_165511 | JGI IMG/M metagenome (GOLD analysis project Ga0193742, IMG submission 165511) | Soil microbial communities from a riparian zone of the East river system, Colorado, United States - L2c1 | ecosystem: Environmental > Terrestrial > Soil > Riparian zone | place: USA: East River... | reverse complement strand
CGCGATCATGCGGGCTCCACGGCGCGGATGAAGCTCGCCGTGTATGCCGTCGCGAAGGAGATAGGCGCCATAGCGTCCGCGGCTGGACTCGATCCCCGATGCGAGCAGGCCGATGATCTCATCGAAGCGTTCGCGAGTCAGATTGCGGTACGGCCATGCGCGCGTAAGCATGGCGAAGAGCGCCTCCTCCTCCCATGGCTCGGCCCCGCAGGCCGCGACGATCTGCTGCATCAGAACATCGACAGGCTCGTGTGGAATCTCCAACTGATCGAGTGAGCCCGCACGCATGGAGCGAATCAGGGCGGCCTGCTCCATCAGGTCATCCCGCGTGGTCGCGAAGAAGCGGCCCTTGGGAATAGCTCCGCGCCAGTGACCGGCACGGCCTACACGCTGCATTCCAACCGCGACCGAGCGCGTGGTGGCGATCTGGCAGACGAGATCGACATCGCCGATATCGATGCCGAGCTCGAGCGAGGCGGTGGCGATCAGGATCTTGATCTGGCCACTCTTCAAACGCTGCTCCGCGTCGAGACGAAGGGTGCGGGAGAGTGAGCCGTGATGCGCGGCGACGTTCTCCGGTCCCAGCCGCTCCGCGAGCGAGAACGCGATCTTCTCCACCAGCCGCCGCGTGTTGACGAAGACGAGAGTCGAGCGGTGGGTGTTCGTGTAGGCAGCGAGCTTGTCGAAGATCTCCTCCCACATCTTCGTCGTGAGCACGGAGCTGAGCTCATCGTTGGGAACCTCGATCGCGAGGTCCAGTGCGCGGCGCTGGCCGACCTGCACGATGGTCGCCCGCCTGCGTTCCGGATGAACACCGGTAAGAAAATCGGCGACCAGCTCAATGGGATTCTGCGTGGCAGAGAGACCGATGCGTTGCGGCGGCGCGGCCATGCCGGTTAGAAAGGCTCCTGGCGAGAGCCGGTTTTCGCCGCACACCAGGGCATCGAGACGCTCGAGCGAAAGCGAGAGATGAGCGCCGCGCTTGTCATCGGCCACTGCATGAATCTCATCGACGATGACGGTATGGACGCGCCGCAGGTGCTCCCGCGACTTCCCTGCCGTCAGCATGATGTAGAGCGACTCCGGCGTGGTGACGAGAATGTGAGGAGGGTTGCGCAGCATCGCAGCGCGTTCCTTCGGAAGCGTGTCTCCTGTGCGAACGCCGGTGCGAATCTCGGTGGAGAGATAGCCTCGCTCGAACGCGAGGTGTTGAATCTCCCGCAGGGGCTGGTCGAGATTCTTCTGCACGTCGTTCGAGAGCGCCTTGAGCGGGCTGACGTAGACGACCTGCGTCGTCGCGGCGAGCGTTCCCGCGATAGCCTGGCGCAGCAGCTTGTCGATGCAGACCAAAAAAGACGCGAGCGTCTTTCCGCTTCCCGTGGGAGCCGAGATGAGGGTTGCGTTGCCGGCGACGATGCTGGGCCAGCCCTCGTCCTGCGGCTCGGTGGGCGAGCCGAACCTGCGGAGGAACCACTCCGCGGTCACCGGGTGCGCCCAGGCAAGCGAGATCGGAATTTCGAGCGCTTCGGCGGCCAGAGGCATGCGCTATTCTAGCGCGGATTTATTCGATCTTTGTTCGCCAACAACTTAGGCTGTATCGACAGATTCAAGTCTGCGATTTTTTGGAGGAAAAGAGGATGGCCGGCCGGCCGGGCCCACTGCGCGTGGTGCGGTCACTTCGTGACTTGTATATCCCTTCGGGTGGCGCTCCCTTTGGTCGCGAGCGAGAATCTTGATGCCGACCAGCGGGAGGCCCTGGGCGAAGCCGGTATACCCGTCACGAAGTGACCGCTGCCCGTGTAGGGCGACCGCGCGGCAGCGCACGCCTCCCCCCAAAAATATGTCGACAACCTAGCGCCCTCTCCGAGACAGGAGATCGGCAAATCTACATATTCCCCACACCGACGTCGGCAGCTTCAGCGGCCTGGTTGTCTTCGCTGAGATACTGCTCGATCACCTTGTCGAGGCTGCCCTGCGCCGTGAGGATGAAGTCGATGGCGTCGCGACCGGCTCCCTGGCCGCCGGGGTTCGGCGTAATGTGATGGGCAACGTCCTTCACCTGCTGGCGCGCATTCGCGGTGGCGATGGCGAGACCGCACTGACGCATCACGGGAAGATCGATGATGTCGTCGCCCACATAAGCGAGCTCCTCGATTGCATAGCCGGTCTTCGCGAGGATCTCGCGGATCGCGTTCATCTTGTGCGTCTGGCCTTGATAGACGAACTCCAGCTTCAAGTCGCGGGCGCGGATGGCGACGGTCTGGGAGTTGCGCTTGGTGATGATTCCAATACGCAGGCCCCCAAGGCGGCCTAGCGTGATCCCGAGACCATCATGGGCGGCGAATCCTTTGGATTCGATCCCCTTGCCGTCGGGACCAGGAACAACGAAGATCTGTCCGTCAGTGAGAACCCCGTCTACGTCGAAGATAAGAACTTTGATCTTTTCAGCGCGCGCTTCAGCAGTCATTTTTCGATAATAGCGTGATCGAACGCGGCGGAGTGAATTCGTGATCCGCCGCACTGGTTGCTAGCGCCAGCGGCCCGCGATCCAGACCCAGCCGCGCGATGTCTGCCGCCAATGGCCGGGATACCAGCGATATCCAGCGTGGGGTGGGCGAACATAGTTGCCCGGAACCCATGCATAGCGTCCGCCATACCAGCGATAGTAGCCACTTCGCCAGGCCCAGTTAGGGTGAGCCGGTGGAATGGGAGGAATTCTCTCCTCCGGAGGCAGTGGGGGTCCCATGGGGAGAGGTGGAGGAGGCAGGGCATGTGCCGTCGCAATCGTCAAGACAAGGGTGCAAACTGCCGCCGAGAGCAGTCTCTTCATGGTTGGATCTCTCCTTCGGGTTAAAAACCCGATTCAGGACGACAGGACGCGGCTCCGCCGAGGAGAGTTCCAGTCCTCTTCCGCGTCATTAAGCTATCGGAAAGCTATCGGAGGCCTCGATCTTTACACATGAAACGATGAGCGCAATCGAGGCACTTCCAGGGGAAATAACCGAGGCGAACCCAGAATAATCTTTGAAGAAGGGTTCTGCGATGGGCACGCACCGTACGATAGTTCCCGCACTGTTTACAGACAACAGGCGAGAGGGGGACTGCACGGCGAGAGGTAGGAACGGGGGAGTCGGGGCCGGTTTGAGCGAGCAATGGGGAGTTTGTTGACAATGGGGAGTTTGTTGACATTACAAAGGTGAACCTCAAAGAGAGGAGGTTAAAGACGAGATCAAAATACTGGCTTTTTTAGCATAATAAATGCACGACCGCATAGACCAAAATTCATTGACTTTGTACGCAGTGTCTTCTTTCCCGCTTCCCCGAAAACAAGTCTGGCTCCAGGGCGAAATGGGTTGCGAAGCACCGTGACCCTGGCGTGGTGGATATGCGTCAGATAGCGCCGACCACTGCTGAGGTTCCTGGCGTCAAGCTTCCGGAAGCGAAGATGCCGCCGGAAGTGCTGGAATCAGTCCCGCTGCTTAATGCAGCACGACCATCTCCTGCTCTTCGTTTTCGACGATTTGTGGAATGAAGTTTCGTCCGATCAGCAGAACAACCAGCGCGACCAGCGCCGTGGAAGAGAGCAGCGAGACTACGGCGCCCGCTCCCAACATGCCGATCCCCATGGAGATCAGAGCTCCGGTTCCTGTCTGCAGGCAGCCGAGCAGCGCAGAGGCGCGTCCCGCGTGGGTTGAGTAGGGAGCGAGAGCCAGCGCAGCCGAGTTCGGATATGTGAGACCGATGCAGGAGAGGAACACGAAGAACAACACCATCGTGGCAGCCAGGCCGACGAGGTGGCTTCGCATTCCGACGAAGAAGATCGCGCCTGTGATCACCTGCACGACAAGAGCGGCGAGAAAGATCTGCTGGCTGGTGAAGCGTCGCAGGAGGAAGATGTTGATCTGGTTTCCTCCGATGAAGCCCATCACCAGGACGGCGAAGACGATGCCGAAGGCCTTCGTTCCCATGTGAAATCCGTCCATGAAGAAGATGGGAGAGCCGGCGACGAAGGCGAAGAGTCCGGCGAAGGAGAAACCTCCGGCGAGAGTGTAGGTGAGGAACTGCGGGTCCTTGAAGATGTTCCAAAAGCTGGCGACCATCGGTCCGGGCTCCAGAGAGACGGTGGGGTCGGGCTGATGTCCTTCAGGGAGGAAGAAGAAGGTCACGGTGAGAATTGCAGCGGCGATGGCGGCGAGGAGGACGAAGATCCAGCGCCATCCGAAGGCCACGATCAGCAGGCTTCCGATGGTCGGGGCGAGCAGAGGGGAGACTCCAATCATCAGGAAGAGGAGCGAGAAGATCTTCGCACTCTCCTTGACGGGGAAGAAGTCGCGAACCATGGCGATGGCTCCCACCTGCGCCACGCATCCTCCGAGGGCCTCGAGGAAGCGGAGGGCTACGAAGGCGTGCAGGCTGTGCGCGGAGGCGCAGCCGATCGAGCAGAGGATGTAGACGGTGAGCCCGAGGTAGAGCGGGCGCTTTCTTCCGTAGCGGTCGAGCAGAGGGCCATAGAGCATCTGGCCCAGGGCGAAGCCTACGAAGTAGGTGGAGAGGGAGAGCGAGATCTCGGAGGTGCTGGTTCTGTACTCGCGGGCGATGGTGGAGAAGGCCGGGAGATACATATCGACGGCGAAGGGAGTGACGACGCAGAGCGCTCCCAGCAGCACGATGATCCAGGTGTTGCGATGTTTCGGGTGAGCCATCGAGATGAGTTGCTCCTCTGGGTCTTGCGGACGTCACTTCGGCGGCTCGGGGGTACCCCCTGCCTCTATGCGCAAAATCTCTATTTGCAATAACTTACGAGAGCCTATCTCGCAAAGTCTTCAAAATAGATGACTTACAGTTAAAGTCTTGATTCTAAGAATCATGCCCTGACCTGAGTAGTGATTAACCTTGGATAATTGACCCTGGTTATAAGGATAACTTATTGGGGGTAACCCATCGGCACTCCCTATATCTTTTATTATCAATCAGATCAACGGTTCTGGAGCTTGACAGCGATTTCGGCGCGCAGTCCAGGTGCCGGTTCTGAAGATTCGATGTTGACGGAGCCGGAAGGGTTCGGGACCTGTTGCCTATTCGAGGGAGTAGACCGCATAGACCGTGATCCGGAGCTCGATGCGGCGGGAGTTGATGGCTAGGGGCTGGGTTCGCACGCTTTGTCCCGCTCCCATGGCAAATCCGCCCATGACGCCGCCCTGAGAGGCATTGAAGGGTCTCTGTCCTTCGTTCTCGGAGACGCTGACCAGATGTCCGAGATGGGCGTCGGACTTCTGCACCATGGATTCGGCGACGATGCGGGCGTTAGCCAGAGCCCTGGCTGAGGCGTTCGCCGTCAGGGAGCTTTCGTCTTCGATCACCCATTGAATCCATCCGCTCTCGTTGGCTCCAGCATCGATGGCGGTGTTGAGAGTCTTGGCGGCGGCGTCGGGTTTGACCCGGATGGTCCAGCTCTGGATGACGGTGAACTGGCGCTTGAAGCGGTCCTCGCTGCCGAGAGGGATCTGCTGCAGCTCGTAGGGCTGGGTGTGCTGCAGGGCCTGGCTGCTGCTTTCGATGGCGGCCTTGGCGACGCCTGCTCCGGTGAGCGCCTGCATGATGGCGTTCGAGGTCACGGACGCGCTGGCATAGGCGGCCTTCGCGTCAGCCCCGTAGAGCTTGTAGCCGACGTGCACGATTGCGAGATCGGCTTCGGCGGTGGCTGTGGCGGAGGCGTTGACGGAGACCGTACGCCGCTCGGGGCAGTTCTGGTTGCACGGTACCTGTGCGGTTAAGGGGAGGCAGAAGAAGACGATCGAAAACGCGGCAAGCGGCAGGGAACGGTTCATGCAAACTCTCCAAGGGAAGAACCTAATCAATAGACTTTCTGGTTTAGACACTTCATCGGAGGGATTTGTTCCGTAGATGCCGAATTACGGACTCACTCTATGGATGTGCCACCCGCCAGCAGGGTGGGGATTCAGCAGGCAGCTTAAGAAGTTCCTTAGGCTCTGCGCGCTGAAGTAATATTTTCACCGATGGACAGAGAATGGCTTGAGCTTCGGATGGCACATGGCGTGATCGCTTTCGCGATTGCGTCGGTAGGAGCCATTGCCGCCACAGTCCTGGCCGCATACGTGAAGGACCTGATCTTTGGATTTCCTCCTCGTCATCTTCATGGCCATCCCGACCCCGGTCTTCTTCTGGCAGCGCTGCTGACGTTTTCTATCGCATGGGGATTTCTTTTCAAAAAGCGATGCGTTGGCAGCATGTGTGGGCGTGGAAGCAGCATGAGACTGAATTGGCTGAGGACCTGAGAGAAGGCTTTACGATTACTGGGAGATCTGCCAAGTAGCGGCTTTGACCTCAGCGGCTAAAGCCGCTTGCTGGATGCGATTTTTGTGGCACGGCTGAAGCCGTGCCCTTAACGAGGCGGTTCGAGCTGCGCTCGAAGGAACATCTTTGGCATTGCTCGCCGAAGATGGGCACCCGATTATGGCAAGGTCCGATGTGGGTTATCCGTCCTGAGCGCTTGCCATCTTCGTCTTGTTAAAGGGCACGGCTTTAGCCGTGCCGATTGCTGTTGTGCGGGGTAGCGGCTTTAGCCGTCGAGGTTGCTTTCGACCTGGAAGAGTCTTCAGCGGTTGTGGGTCGCGGTGGTGAGGAAGTAGGTGCCGGGCTTGGCGGTGGGCTCGGGATCGCCATGCGGCGATTGTAAAGAGTACCTCAGCGGCTAAAGCCGCTTGCTGGATGCGATTTTTGTGGCACGGCTGAAGCCGTGCCCTTAACGAGGCGTTCGAGCTGCGCTCGAAGGATCCCATTCATGGGATGAAGCTGCATGAGTGGGGCACCTGAGTTAGGGACGATTTATGTATGGGCCACCCGTCCCTGGCCGTCTCGAAACGATGAGCTTGATATCGTCTCCGCATCCAAGCTCAACGAATTCGAGGGAGGGACGAAATGAAGAAGGGTTATTGGGTGGTTGCGTACCACACGGTCGGTGACGAGGCGATGATGGCCCGCTATGCCACGTTGTCGAAGGTGGCGCTGGATGGGGTTGGAGCACGGATTTTGGTCTCGCCGCGGAGTGAGGTTACGGCTCGAGAGGGGGGTTGAAGCTGACGACGGCGGTGGTGGAGTTCGACAGCTACGAGGCCACTCTGACTGCGTATGAGAGTGAGGATTATAAGAAGGCACTGGCGGTGCTTGGGCCTGAAGTGGAGAGGGATTTTCGGATTGCCGAGGGGGCTTAGCGGAGAATAGAAGGTTGAGGGTTCGAGCTTTGCTCGAATACCCACTCATGCGATGAAGCCGCATGTATGGGGCACCCAAGCCAGTGACTCAATCTTATGTATGGGCCACCCGCCCTTCGCGACAAAGGTGGGGCACTCGATTTTTGACAGATGTGGGCCACCCGTCCTACACCTCCAGTCCAGATGTTCCCGAGATTTAATGGACTGTTACGCGGGGAAGAGGTTTTACCTTCTCAATCTCTCTCAGATTGACCTAAGTTTCATTTGACACTCGCTGCGACGAACCCGATACTCACAGACGGCTTTAAGCAGGTAAGACGCTCGCAAATTCATTTCTACTGCTCATAAGGTTTTCTTCCTGGTCTGCTTGTGACGACAGGGGACGGCTGGTCTTCGGATCTGTTCGTCGCTTGATGACGCAACAAGGAGACTTCCAATGTGCAGAGTGTAGCGAAGTTCTTATACGTCGCGTTCGCATTCCTGACGTTGTCCAATGCCTTTCCAGTCTGGGCACTTCCTTCCGGGACGATTCTGGTTATCGACTCGACCGCGGGTACGAATGCTCATGGCGCGTTATTTGCGGTGAATCCTGCCAGCGGACAACGTATGGTTGTCAGCGATTTCGGCTCGTCGACGCAGGGACCTCAGGGTGTCGATCCTGAGAGTGTTTGCTGGGTTCCATCTCTCTGCTGGGGCCGAAGCCGGAGATTTTGGTGACCGATGGGAGCGCCGGAACCAACGGGATGGGGGCGCTGTTCGAGGTGGATCCTACGTCGGGACAGCGAACTCTGCTGAGCGACTTCGGCAACACGGCGCAGGGGCCGCTTGGACTCTATCCTGTCAGCGTAACGGTGGCTCCGGGCGGGATTGCTGGGTCTTGGATCCGCAATCGTGGTTCTGGACGCGTATGCGGGAACGAACGGCCAGGGAGCGATGTTCATGGTGAATCCGACCAATGGCAAGGTCGATCTGACGACGGGGCTACGCACGGTCGTAAGCAACTTTGGTGAATCGTCGGAGGGTGCAACCGGCGTGGATGTGAATCCTGTGGTGGTTGCGAATTCAAAGATTCTGGCTTTGGATGGCGAAGCGGGCACCAACGGTCTGGGCGCGCTATTCAGCGTCGATCCGCAGAGTGGCAACCGGACGGTGTTGAGCGACTTTGGCCTGAGTTCTCAGGGGACTTTGGGCTCTTATCCCACCGGACTCGTGGTCCTGCCGTAGTACTGCGATGCGCTCAAAAAACTCACATCCTTACCAACAGGCTTTACCGATAGAGGAGAGATATGACCCGCGAATTTTTGTCCATGCTTCGCCGCAATGGCGTACGGTGCGCCATCTTCATCATGCTCGCAGCCTTCGTTGCCCCTTCAGCGAACGCGATGCAGATCTTCGTCAAGACGCTTACCGGCAAGACGATTACGCTGGAGGTTGAATCCTCGGATTCCATCGATACCGTAAAGGGTAAGATTCAGGACAAGGAAGGGATTCCTCCGGATCAGCAGCGGCTGATCTTTGCCAGGAAGCAATTGGAAGATGGCCGGACGTTGTCGGATTACAACATCCAGAAGGAATCGACTCTTCATCTTGTGCTCAGATTGTGAGGTTGAGAGAGATCTTGTTTTCTGACCACGCCAGGAAGGCAAAGACCCCATCGAGTGATGGGGTCTTTGTTTTGCGCGGCACTTGCAAACTGGATGGAACGATCGTTCCTCGCACGAAACCGCAGCGCGGATTTCGGCCCGCAACGGTGAGACTTTTCCTGCGGTCGAGGAATTTACTTCAGATTGACACGTTTTCTCCCCATTCCATGTGTGATTGAAATGGACGATCTTCATGCTCAGTCTCTTCTGTGCGGAAGCTGAGCCTAAGAAGAGATCGGTGAAAAACTTCGTTCCCGATAGCCTCGGCTCGTTAAGAGGGCAACATCATCAGGAAATGTATGCGACGTGCCATCGGTCTCTTTTCTCTGTTGATTGTTCTCTGCTACGGCTCCAAGAATCTTTGGGGGCAGGTTAATACGGCCAGTCTCAGCGGCCTGGTTACGAACTCGTCCGGATCGGCGATGGCGGGCGTTGCGGTGAGGTCCTTGAATCGATCGACAGGATACTCCCGAGAGGTCGTCACAGATCGCTCAGGCTATTACACGTTATCGAACATGCCGATCGGCAGCTACATCGTAGCCGTGCAAGGGGAAGGGTTTGCCAAGACGGACGAAAGCGTCGAACTGAGCGTTGGGAGCAAAGCGCGGCGCGATTTTACGTTGCGGATAAAGACGTTACAGCAGTCGATCACAGTGAACGAGAGAGGCTATAGCGATCTGTCACACGATGACGCGTCGCTCAGCACTGTTATCGACCAGAACACGATTGCCAACACGCCGCTCTATCTACGCAACTGGGATGACCTGCTTCGCACTGTTCCCGGAGTGCAGATCAGCCGTTATACGGAACAGGCCGGAAGCAGCGCCCCAGGACGCACCGGAGACTTCAATGTCAATGGCATCCACTCTCTCCAGAATAACTTCATCCTGGACGGCGTCGATAACAATACGTTCTCTGAGAATGTCCAGGAGCTGAGCACGGAGGCAGCCCATCCGTCGGTGGACGTGATTCAGCAGTTCAACATCATCACGAATCCATATTCCTCCGAATATGGCCGGAGTCCAGGTGCGGTTGTCTCGATCAATACCAAGGGTGGAACGGACACCATTCACGGGGCGATCTATGAGTACATCCGCAACAGCACCTTCGACGCGAACGATTTCTTTTCCAACCGATATGGGTTCAGGAGACCGGAGAACAATCAGAACCAGTTTGGGACGAGTATCGGGGGACCGGTTCTCCATGACAAGCTGTTTTACTTTTTCAACTATGAGGGGACACGGATCCGGGAGGGTGTCTCTCGCGTATCCACCGTTCCCCTTCCCAATGAAAGAGTGGGGGACTTCAGTCCCGCCACGGCCGCATCGGTTGGTGTGACCTATCCCATCATCGTCAACCCCTCGACCGGACAACCGTTTCCGAACAACCAGATTCCCAAAGGCGACCTTGATCCGTCGATTCAAACGATCCTTTCTCTTTTCCCGCTCCCCAATGTGCCTCACCCGCAGGGCCAGAACAATCTGAACAATTACGCGAGAAACGCTCTGACGACGGACGACAACGACAGTTACGATGCCCGTATCGACTGGACACCCTCGACCAACAATGTGATCTTCGGGCGCTACAACTACTCGAACCGCAACCGCATCGTGCCGGGCTATCTTGGCGGGCTGGCCGATGGGGCGACGAACTCCGCATGGGGGCATCTTTTTCTCGGCTCCAATAGCTTCGTTGTCGGTTGGACACACGTCATTCGTTCGTCCGTTCTGAACGATCTTCGCCTGGGGTTTATCCGGGACCATGCGCTGAGTGACCAACTACCGTTTTCTCTCCCACAGACAGCAGGCGACTATATCGCCGGGATCCCCAATGTTCCTGCCGCAGGTGGCGGACTGCCGCTGGTTAAATTCGGCAGCTCGTATGCCTTTCTCGGATCGCCCATCTATCTGCCCAAGGAGCAGATTCCGCAACAGTTTCAATACAACGACACGCTCGTCGTCTCGGCGGGCAAACTCAATCTCAAGTTTGGAGTTGCCATGTCGGCGCCGATGCGGAATCTCTTCCAGGACGAAGCCGCCGTGCGCGGCTCGCTGGATTTCGAAGCGACCTTTACCCACTTTGCTTATGCTGACGGACTGCTTGGGCTCGCAAACCAAGTGCAGCTCACCAATCATGAGGTGGTCGATCAGCGCCTGTGGATGGGTGCCGGGTTTTTTCAGGGTGACTGGAGGATCCTTCCGCATCTCACGATGAATCTCGGACTACGGTACGAGTTTTCTCCGCCACCCACCGAGGGACGAAACCACATCGCTAACTTCGACCCCGATGGAGATGGGTCTTTGGTCTTCGCGCACGCAGGCTCACTGGCCAGTCGCGCGCTGGTCTACCCAAACACTACGAACTTTGGTCCGAGAGTTGGCTTCGCTTATTCGTTGGGTGCCCACACAGTGGTTCGTGGCGGATACGGGGTTTACTATACGTCCTTCGAGCGCTTCGGGAGTGAAGATGAGCTGGCGCTGAACCCGCCCTTTCTGGTCAATCGACAGATCACGGCTGCCGCGGGCGTCCCCGCTCTGGTCGCGAGACAGGGGTTTCCGTCCAACTTTCTGGATCCGAATACGATCGATTACACCAACCTGCAAGGCTTCCACATCCGAGCCGTGAATCCTCATGCGCCCTCCCCCACGGTGCAACAGTGGAGTTTCGGACTGCAGAGGGAGTTCGGCGATCATTGGACCGCGCAACTCGATTACGTGGGAACCAAATCCACTCATCTTGACGTGATCTATGACTACAACCAGCCGTTCGTCGTGGGCAACCAGTCCACCAACATAACTCCCTATCGTAACTTCGGCTACATCGAATACACGACTCCGGCCGGCTTTGGGAACTACAACGGACTTCAGGGCAGCGTATCGCGCAAGACGTCACGCGGGCTCACTCTACGGGCCAATCTTACCTATTCCCGCAGCCTCGACGATACTCCCGAGGAGTTGGAGACCAGCTCTGGAGGAGCGCCTAATGGACGAAATTTAGCGGCCTGGTACGGGCCCAGTGATTTCAATGTTCCTCTCCGGGTCTCTGGCAACTTCATCTATGAACTGCCTTTCGGACATGGCAAGGCGATGCTCCATCGAGGGCCCCTTGCGTGGCTGCTCGGAGACTTCCGTACTTCGGGCGTCTACACCTTCTACAGCGGAATCCCCTACCAGGTGAACGCCGGCAGCGCTCTCGCCAACTCCATCGATGCCTATGGCGCGGCGATAAATGTGCCCAACCTTATCGCCAAGCCCCACACGGTTGGGAAGGTGGACTGCTGGTTCTACGCCAGTCAAAATCAGGCTTGCAGAACTGACGAACCCAATTTTACGGACAGCTACAGCCTACCCAGTCCCGGTTCAATTGGAGATCTCGGAAGAAACACTTTGCAGGGGCCGCATACCAGCGTCTTCGATGCCGCGGTCCTGCGTGAGATCCCCATGGACCGAGCGAATCTGGAGTTTCGCTGGGAGGTCTTCAACGTGGCCAATACTCCGCTCTTCGGACAGCCCAACAGCGATTTCAGCAGTGGAGTCGCCGGACAGATTACCACCCTTTCGGGCGATCAGAGAACGATGCAGTTCGCGTTACACCTCTCGTTCTGATCAGGCGTCAGGCGGCAGATCAATTCATCCTGCGTTGACAAATTCCCTGCCTCCTTCCTGTCTTCCCCAGTAAGCGCCACAGAGCCGAGACGAACCGGGCGCCGTGCAATGACGCAAGTTCATGGTCGCCACAAGACCTGTGTCAGGTCTCGGCGAACCTGTGCGCCTTCAAAAGGAAATCGGGAGTTTTCTACAACAAAGTTTTCGGGGGAAGTATGATGCATCCGCGCGTAAAAAATCTCATGTTGTCGTTGGTCTGGCTTCTCTTCATGGCGACCTTCGGACTAAAGCCAGCCCTTGCTCAAATTGATAAAGGTGGAATCGCCGGCGTCGTCAGGGATCCATCCGGAGCTGCTGTGTCCGGCGCCGCGATTATGCTGAGGAACGATCTCACTGGAATCAGTTCCAACGCAAAATCCACATCCGCGGGGACCTACACCTTTAACGGAATGAACCCCGGAACCTACACCATCACGACCTCGCTGGCGGGATTTGAAACACGTGTGGTCCACGGCGTCGAGGTGCACGTGCAACAGACAGCAGCGATTGATATCTCGCTGGCTACCGGCAACGTCCAACAACAAGTGACCGTCACGGCGGCGTCTCCGCTTTTGCAGGCTGAAGATGCGTCGGTCGGGCAGACGATCGGACACCAGACCATCAACGATCTGCCGCTTGAGACGCGCAACTGGGGCTCCTTAGGACAACTCGCAGCGGGCGTGGCGACAGCTCCGATCGGACAGAACGGTGGAACCCCGGAGAACGCCTTCTACTCTGTCAATGGCGTTCAGTTGTACCAGAATGACTTCCGGTTGAATGGCATCAATAACAACATCGAGTTCTTTGGCGGCAGTTCGGTGGGGACGGATGCCACCATCACCCCTCCTCCTGACGCGATCCAGGAGTTCAAACTGCAGAGCGGCGACTACAACGCCGAGTTCGGACACTCGACCGGCGGAGTGATCAACGCGGTCATCCGTTCAGGAACCAATGAGCTTCACGGCAACCTGTGGGAGTACATTCGGAACGACGCCTTCAACTCCAACGATTACTTCTCCAAGCAGCAGGGTAAGCCCAAGGCTGAGTATCGTCAGAATCAGTTTGGTGGAACGGTTGGCGGGCCGGTGATCATTCCCAAGCTCTACGATGGGAGAAACAAGACCTTCTTCTTCTTCGACTATCAAGGCACGCGCATCGTGACTCCGGCGCAGGCGACCAGTACTGTACCTACCGCAGGCATGACGAGTAGCGGCTTCACAAATCTGCAGGACCTCATCACATACAACAGCGGAACGTCCAACGACGGCCTCGGACGAAAGTTCGCGCTTGGCACGGTACTTGATCCTGCCACCACCCGCCAGGTCCAGGCCGGGCAGGTTGATCCTATCTCCGGTCTGCAAAACCCGACGAGCAGCGCTATCTTCGTGCGCGATCCCTTTTATGCGGGGGGTAGCATCGCCGGAATCAAAGACTTTACCGGGTTGGCATCCCAACTGAACCGGATTCCCGGTAGTCGTCTCGATCCCAACGCCGTGAAGTTGCTCAGTTTATATCCGGCACCCACAGCGTCCGGAAAGCTGGCAAACAACTTCATTAACAATCCAAAGTCGAATACAACGATCAACGCGTTCGACCTTCGCATCGATGAGACCTTTGGTGCCAAGGACACGCTCTTTGGAGTCTGGGACGAGAGCTACTACACCTCCTTTGCACCGGGAGCGTTGCCCGGGCAAAACGATCAGAATAATGCATTTCCCTCCTACGCATTCGCTGGGGGTTATACGCATATCTTCACGCCTACGTTATCCAACGAACTTCACGTGGGATTTGGTCACAGCGACAAAGACCAACGACTGACGACGGAAAATACCACCGGCATCCCTGCCCTGTATGGCATTCAGGGGATCCCCCAGGTGGCAGGCAACGGCGGACTGCCCTCCTTCAATATCAACGGCATGACGGGTCTGGGTCCAACGGATGACCGGCCTACGATTCAGAGTGTGTGGGATCTTGAGTTCACCGACAATGTGACCAAGGAGCTCGGCCATCACACGTTGAAGACCGGGGTCCAGGTCGACATTCTCGAAGGCGATATCATGCAGCCCCCGGCTCCACGAGGCCTGTTTACCTTCAACGGCCAGTTCACGGACATTCCCAACCAGAACCAAAACCTGAACGGAATCGCAGACATCCTGCTGACGCCCACTGCTTCCACGGTTGGCGGTGTCAATAATGTTGGTGGTCTTCAGAGTTTGTCCGGCTCCAACTTTGCGGGGACTCAATATAACCGCTCCTACACCGCGGCCTACTTCCAGGACGATTGGCGGGTCACTCCTTCCCTCACCCTCAACCTTGGACTGCGGTGGGATTACTTCGCGCCGTATGCGGAGACAAACGGACGGCAGGCCAACTTCGTCCCCGTGGGCGGAAATGGATCAACAGGAACTCTCTTCATCTCACAGCAGGGCTGCAACGTTCCACGGTCTGCAACGTTCGATGCGTTGCTGAGTGCGAGCAACATCAATCTCGACTGCGTCTCAAGCAAGACACTTGGAGATGCGCAGAAGGCCAACTTTGGTCCAAGACTTGGCTTCGCCTACCGGGTGACTCCCAACTTCGTTGTGCGCGGAGGATATGGAATCTCTTACGGTGCGCTTGGAAACCTCGGCTACGGAGGAACCCTGGGAACCAACTATCCATTCATCTACACGATCACGAAAAACGCGCCGAGCTCTCAGGCTCCCCTTCAACTCTCCAATGGCCAGACCGCCACGATGGAAAACACCTTCTCGACCATCAACCTCTCCGATTCGACCCAGGTTAATGGTGCAGGGGTGAATCTTTACGGTCGTCAATACAACTATCAAACGCCGTACGTCCAGACGTACAATCTGACGACTCAAGATCAGTTCACTCAGCATGATTCATTCCAAATCGCCTATGTCGGCACGATAGGCCGTCACCTCGATGTCCTGGGGACTAATAACTCCCCCTCTCAGATTCTTCCTGTCGGCACAAACATCTCTCAATTGCCCTCGGCCAGCAACGGCAACCAGAGCTTCATCCCATTTCCGAACTTCGCACCGAACGCGATCTACGAGACGACGAATGCAGGCAGTTCCTACAACTCGTTGCAGACGACCTACCAGCACCAGACCAGTTATGGTTTACAGATTCTCGCGAACTATACCTGGAGCAAATGTTTCAGCAATCAGCGAACGCAGGGTACAGCAACGTCGGCCTACAGAGCTCAATGGCTCCCTGGATTCGGAATCTCAGGAGACTACGGTCTCTGCGACACGGACGCGACCAACGTGGCTCACGTCTCCGGAACCTATGCTCTGCCCATCGGACGTCAGAGACAGTTCTTCACCAGTGTGAACCGGTTCACCGATACGATCATCGGAGGCTGGAGCACCAACTACATCTACACCTACCAGAGCGGTCAGCCCTTGACCATTCCCTGCGCCACAGCGACCACTTCGGACTTCGGTTGTTTCGCGCCCGTCGCCACAGGGCAAAGCCTCTACGCTCCGTCGCGCAACCCAACTCAATGGCTGAATCCGAATGCATTTGTTCAGCCGGCCGCTGCGACCCAGATCGGCCAATTGGACTACTCCGTGCTTGGCGGACGCCCACAGCAGGCCCGTGGTCCAAGCTGGTATAACCTCGATGCCTCAGTCTTCAAGAACTTCCAGATTCACGAAGCAACCAGTCTGCAGTTCCGGGCCGAAACCTTCAACACACTCAACAACCCGCAGTTTGCTCAGCCTGGAAATCTAAACTACCTCAACCCCAAGAACTTCAGCTCGATTACTGCCTTGAGGAACACGCCGAGACTCATGCAGTTTGCCCTGAAGCTCTCCTTCTAGGGCGCTGGGGTCAAAACAAGAACGGAGACGTGTCCTCGAAAGAGGATTCCGGGGATACGTCCGCATTCTTCGTCGTGAGTTAAAGTCGTGAGTTAAATTTCGATGAACGGTACTGGCCAGGGGAAGCGTGCCTGCGCTGCCATTTAGCATAGAGACAGCAGTTTTTGGATTACGCTTCAGATCGCACAACAGTTCTGCATTGCGCCGGCTTTTTTGGCAGAGACAACTTTCGTTCATGGAATCCGGAACCACGAAGCACCCAGGCGACTACACCGGAGAGACGGAGTATCTTCCTTCCGAAGAAAGTTCAGGAGTACTCGTTCTGGAGGACTTGGCGGAGTTCTACACTTCTCGCCGGCACAGTTTGTTTGGGCAGGCCTTCGCCCTGGTCCGAAACCGTGCCCTTGCCGAAGATCTGACGCAGGAAGCCTTTGCGAAACTAATCGTCGAGGTCAAGAACGGCCGACGCATTCAGAGCGCGGTGAGGTGGACAAGCACCGTCCTGCGCAATCTGGCCCTGAATCATCTTGAACATCGCAGGGTCTCTCTCCGTACTGTCGAGCCTGACTCCCAATCCCAGATCGATGTTGCACCGGACGTTACGCCTTCTGCAGAGCAGGTATATATTGCCAAGGAATCGCAAAGTCGTCTGCATCATGTGTTATCCAGCCTGGGGCCGCTTGAGCGGGAGTGCGTCTTGATGTTTGCGGAAGGCCAGAGTTACAAGGAAATCGCTCTTCAAAAAGGCTTGACCTACGGGGTCGCAGTGGATGTGGTTCGCCGTTCTCTCAGGAAACTACGGAAACAGATTCCGGTGAGCCGAGGATAGAGACTCATGCCCTTCAAACACCATCCACCCAAAGCATTGATCCTTTCGGTCCTTAATGGGACTGCCGACGGAGCCGAACAGAGAGCGGTTTCCAAGCACATCGCAGTCTGCGCTCGGTGCCGTGTTGTCTCCGAGCGCCACGGCCCATTGCTTCGGGAGCTCGGCACCTATCGCCAGCTCACTCCTCCATCGACGCAGGTACAAGCCAAATCCAGGTCGCTGGCTCTTCCACAGAGAGCAACGGCGAAGACAATTGCAGTCAGGATCGCGGGGGGCGCGATGGCCGCAGCCGCGCTCATCATGATCTCTGCGTGGCCGCGACACATTCAAACGGTCAGTGCGGCCGAAATCCTCTCGCGGGTGGAGGCGGCGCAGGAGATCGCCAACACCAGTCAGCACTCCTACCGGTTGAATGTGGGAGCGACGACTTGCCTTACGACGGATGCAACGTGGTCGCGGCCGGGAGATTCGCGTTCGGATCTGTGTGGCCGTCTGCACGGTCAACTCCTTAAGACACCCTGGGGTGATCGGCGAATGTTGTCTGCGCGAAGCTATCGGCAGTGGCACGATTCCCTCTCGCAGCGCAGAGACTCTGTCTTACACCAGGAACCGTATTGGACGGTTAAGACCGATACCAACGAGGGAGTTCTTCGCTCTGCGAGTCTAAGGGTTCGCTCCTCGGACTATCGCCCGGTCGGGCTGACCCTTGAGTTTGCAGCGCTGGAGGCAGTCTCCGTGGTCGAGAACGAGCCCACGGAACGGCATGTCTACGTGCCCGCCGCGGAGACGGACCTTCCGGTCAAGACCGAGAGTCTCCAGCATGTCGATCAACCTGAAGACGCCATTGAAGCGCAGGCCTGGAACCTGTTGCGCACCCTGGGCGGCGACTCGGGATGGGAGGCTACGATCACACGAGAAGGCGCTGAGGTGCGGGTTGTAGGTCTTATCGATGACGAGTCTCGAAGAGATAAGTTCGAGGAGGCTTTCTCTCATCTCCCGGGAGTGCGCACCGATCTCCAACGGGCGGAGGTTCTGCCGAAGAGGGGAAGCAGCGGTGAAGGCCCGCCATTGGCTGAAAAGACCCTGGAACAGTTGATTCCCGATTCTCACCAAAGAGGGGAACGAGTCACTGAGATCGCCGACGCCTCGCGAGCGATCGTCGGAAAGGCATTCTTGTACGATCAGCTCCTTGCACGCCGCAATGCCTTTCAGAACAGTCCTTCCGCACACGCGCTCACTCCTCTGATCGAAGAGGAACGAGCTGACATCCTGGCGGCAACGGCCCGATTGTCTGACCTGCTTGAGCCCTTACTCGAATCAGGGCAAAACCGCGTCTCCCGCGTACCCTTGAACTACTCGGAGGCGCGGCAACTCGATGCGGCGGTTCTATCGCTCGTCAACGCTGCGCCTAGACAGACCGCAAGCCTGGAGGAGACACAAAAGCACATACGCTCTCTCCTGTCGAAGAAGTAAATTCATCCTGCGTTGACAACTCGAGCACGCTCCTTCTGTCTTCAATGCAGGGCAATACGTCTCCCAATCCGTCTCGACGGAGCAAAAGAGGGAACGACAAAATCAGAGTTGCCCAAGGGATATTTCGGATGCCAAGTCTTGTAATCGTTCTGTCCGCGCTGCGCCATGGTTCATCCAGACTCTTTCGGTTGACCGTCGTCTCCGCTCTGCTCCTCTGTGCCTTCGCGGGCACCGAGGGACATGCTCAGCAGGGAAAGCCTGACCTCGTCTTGCGTGGGACGGTGACCTACGACAATCGACAGACCTATCTCGAACTGCCCTTCGCCGTCGGCAAGGATCTCACTCGAGTCTCTGTGGAACTCTCCTATACGCAACGCGACAAACACACCAGTATTGATCTGGGCGTCTTCGACACCGAGCGGTTCCGTGGCTGGAGCGGTGGCAACAAGAGCTTCTTCACTCTCTCCGAGACCGACGCAACACCCTCCTATCTCCCTGGCGTGATCGTCCCAGGAAAGTGGAAGCTGATCCTTGGAATCCCGAACATCGAAGAAGGTGTTCGCTCCGACTATGAAGCGAAGATCTATTTCTCTCATCGCAAGGATCCTCTCGAAGGCTCGACCTTCAGCCAAAAGCCTCTGCGCGACGGAGCTGCATGGTATCGAGGAGACCTGCACATGCACGACGCGCACAGCGATGGCTCCTGCAAGAGTCAATCCGGGGCGAAGGTTCCGTGCCCGCTCTACAAGACCGTAGAGGCGGCGGCAAACAGAAAACTCGACTTTATCGCAATCTCCGATCACAACACGATGTCGCAGTTCAACGATATGCGAGAGCTGCAACCCTACTTCGACAAGCTCCTGCTCATGCCCGCACGTGAGGTCACAACCTTTCAGGGACACGCCAACGTCTTCGGGACAACCGCCTTCGTCGACTTCAGACTGACCAGCCCGCACGTTCCCACGGTGAATAAACTGCTGGATCAAGTGCAGGACCTCCACGGCCTCATCTCTCTCAATCATCCAGGTTCGCCATCCGGCGCTGCCTGTATGGGTTGCGGATGGACGGCTCCTGACACCGACTTCAGCCGCGTCAACGCAATCGAAGCCATCAATGGCGGTTCCCTCGACGGTCCAAGGTCCGGTGTTCCCTACTGGCAGGACAAACTGAACAAGGGCTTTCGGCTTACGGCCATTGGCGGCAGCGACAACCATGATGCCGACTATGGCCCCACCATACGTTCCGCCGTTGGACATCCCACCACAGTTGTCTACGCTCCTAACCTCACGGAAGAGGGGATTTTGAACGGCATCCGCGCCGGGCACGTCTTCATCGATATCGAAGGGACGCCTAACCGTACACTGGAATTCTCCGCGAACGCCGGCGGAACGACCGCATCGATGGGCGACTCTCTGACTTCTCCTCTGGGCCAACAGGTTCGTTTCACTGTCAGGATGCTCGGTCTCGAGAATGCCCATCCTGAGATCATCCGCGATGGTGACCTCACCACGCTGGTCGACGCTTCTCCGACACGGCCCACAGAAGAGACGCGTAGTTTTGACTATGTAAGCGATGGGAAGCGCCACTGGATTCGAGTGAATATCCGATCAGCGGATGGAACTCTCCTGGTCCTGGGAAATCCTATTTACTTGAACTTTTAGGAACGAACGGCTCGTCCGGGTGGTTCAATTGCGATCTTAAAAGTCGCTCGATTCAGAGGAGTGGCTTTCAGCCTTCAGGTCATCGTCGTCCACGACCTGAAGGCTGAACCTGATCGACGCGGCAACGGACTAGAACACCAGCCGAGCCCCCAGCTGCACATTACGCGCCTGACCACTTGCTGTGATCTGACCGAAGGTGCCACCGGTGACGCCTCCGTTCGGCGGACTGAGATTGCGATTATTGAGGGCGTTCACGGCATCGAGGCGCAACTGGAGGCTTAGGTGTTCGCCGATGGGCTGCCTGCGGCTCAGACCCAGATCCCAATTTCCATAAGCCGGTCCGCGAAGATCGGATTCGACCCGATTCCCTGTTCCCACCGTAAACGGCGCAGGCACGCCATACGCGGTGGTATCAAACCAGTGCTCCGGATTCTGCTGCCCGCCATGCAGATGGGGATCGTGCAACCTGTCTGCGTTGGCTCCGATTCCCGGAACATTGGTGCTGTTTGGAGCCGTGATGACGATCGGGAGGCCGGAGCCGTAGGTGGTGATCCCGCTGACCTGCCAGTTGGCCACGATTTTGGAGGTCAGACCGCTCCCCAGAACTCGGTGGCCCGGGCCAAATGGCAGTTGATAGACGTAGTTGACCACGAGATACTGCGGCCGGGTATATTCGGAGATCGCCCGGGAGGTCCCAAGATTATAGGGGTCAATGATGGGGCCTGCACGCCCGTTATATCGCTCAGGAATATTGCCTAGACTTTTGCTGAACGTATAGGACGCCTGCAGGAAGAGGCCGTGCGAATCCTGATGCTGCAATTGAGCTGTAAGAGCGTCGTAGTAGGAGTCGCCCACAGGATCGCGGTTCCATGTCACCCCTGTGTACTGCGGGAATGGAACGAGAGTCTGGCTAAAGGCGATGGTTGGCGCCCCGAGCGCGCCTGGTAGTTTACCTGCATTCGGATTAGGCACCTGCTGATAGAGTTTGGGGCCATAGCTGAGTGCGGAGATAGCCGCCGCATTCCGGGTCAGGTTGTACCACAAGTGCTCCCCGCGCGATCCGGCATAGGCCACCGTGAGCACGGTGCCTCCACCGAATTGTCTCTCGATGCTCAAATTCCGAGACTGCAACAGAGGCAGGGTGCTAGGTGCAAAGGGATCGCTGATTCCGCCCCCCACCGAGTAGTTGGGAGCGTCGAGATAACCCGACACAAAGGGACTGGCAAGCGAGCCTCCTGGAGGGGGCGTATTGGGAGCCGGAGAGGGAGGGCCAAGGTAAACACTCGTCGAGGCTTGAAATCCAGAGCCCAGGACCGTGCCTCCACTATTGGTTACATAAAAGAGACCATACCCTCCACGGATCACAGTTTTTTCTCCAAGCCGCCATGCAAAACCAAGCCGGGGAGAGACATTGGAATATCCCGTTTCCGTTTGCCCTCTTCGATTTCCATCCATGCCGACAAATTGCAATGCGCCGGGTAGTCCTAATGTTGGATCTGGCTTGTCAGGGTCAAACCATGCCAGTTGATTGTGACGATCCGTCCATCCCGTCAGTACGTCATAGCGCAGACCGAGATTCAGCGTCAGCGCATTCGTCACCTTGTAGTCATCTTCGAAATAACCATCCGTGGTCTTCTGAGAGGATGCAAGCGATGGGTCCTGCGTGATCTGGCCACCGGTTGGAGTGCCCAGCAGGAAAGTGGCAAATCCCCAACCGGCGTCCGTACCGGCCACAGTCGGATCGGGCCCTTGCGTGTATCCCCTCCCGAAGGAGAAGCTGCCTGCTGGCCAGGTTGGTCTGAACTCATTGAAATACACGAAGAGATAGTCGACTCCAACCTTAATGGTGTGAGAACCCTTCAGCCATGTGAGGTGGCCCTGGCCTTCATAACTGCCTTCGCCGTCGGTAAAGTTACTCGACGAAGTAGGACCCAGAGGGCTTTCGTCTGTGATGTTGAAGTTTGGAAAGATGGGAGAGCTAACGCGATCCGCGAAGGAACTGGGCAGTCCAAGTGAGGTTGAATCGAAGCCTGCACTATAGAGTTGGGTCGCGTTCAGGGTGCGGTTGAAGTTGCCTCGGAACTCAGCTAAAAGGTTCGGCTGTATCGTCCAGGTGTCGCTGACGACGCCCGTCCATGCCGTATTTGTACTGATGCCGGGGTCGCCGTTCCCTCCGGCTTGTGGAAAGGCCAGAGTTACAGTCGGTGTGCTTGCATACGACGAAACTCGACCGATACGAATGAAGTCCTTATGCTTTGTCCCAATGTTCTGGTCCACACGCGCAAGAAAGTTGTCGTGCGAAGTTGTGCGTGTCGGAGAAAGAATGTAGTTGTTGTAGATCCCTTGTACGCCGGGAGCGTTCGGCAAAGGGTAATAGGAGAGCGCTTTCTGCGCGATGGGACTAATGCGCCCCGGAGCAATTACATTGGGAACGCCGTTGTAAGAGAATTGCTGGCGTGTCCATTGATTGGTCGTCCCTGAAACCAGCCTCGTCGTATTCGGATCGTAGATGGCTATCTGCTTCCCGTTCTGATCGACCAGACCGGAGAAATCACCCGCACGCATCGCCGCGGTGGGCACGGTACCGGTGATTGCGTCTGGGGCCGAAGTAGGATTCTCCTCGAAGTTCACAAAGAAGAATGTCTTGTCTCTTCCGTTGTAAAGCTTAGGAATCCACACCGGGCCGCTCAATCTGAACCCGTAGAGATTGCTATGATAGGTCGCTCTCGGGAGATTGACTGAATTGCGATACCAGCCATTGGCGTTCAGAACGGTATTGCGGAAGTATTCATAGAGGCTGCCATGGAATGCATTCGTTCCCGAAGAGCTCGTAGCGGTAAGGATGCCACCGCCCGACATTCCGTACTCAGCCGAAAAATTATTGGTGATCAGTTTCAGTTGACCGACTGACTCCGATGGCGGGGTGTAGGTGATATCCCCGGTCGAGCTATTGATCTGGGTCCCTCCATCCAGCAGAACATTGCCGGTGTTCGCCATTCCGCCGTTGGTTTCGGTCTGAAGCGGGGCGCCGGCAGTCTCGGGGAGAACACCGGGCGCCAACACGGCCAGGCTGTAGGCATTCCGGCCTAGCTGGGGCAGTTCCAGAATCTGCTGCCGGGAGATGGTTCCGCCCAGCTCTGAATTCTCTGATTCCAACTGAATGGCATTCGCCTGGACCGTGACACGCTGTGCAACAACGCCAACCTTGAGGGCGATGTTAACGCTGGTGGTTAGATTGACGGTCAGATGGATGCCGGAGATGACTGTGTTTGAAAAGCCCGTCGCCTCCGCGGACACCTCGTACGTGCCGGGTGCAAGATAAGGAAGCGTGTAATATCCTCTGCCGTTTGTGGTCGTATTACTGACAGTCTGGGTCGCCAACTCCCTGGCGGTCAACTTCGCACCGGGCACAGCTGCGCCTGTGTCGTCGGTCACGACCCCCGTGATCGTGCCTTGCTCAGCCTGACCAAAGGCCATTTGCGGAAAGACAGTCGCGAACAAGAGAAAGCAGAGTGGGGTCAAGATCAACCTCACGTACCAACTTTTCTCCTGGTTCCCTTCATCGGCAGATACGGGAACTTTGCCCCATCCACTTATTTGCTCTTTGCCTATGTGATTCACACTGCCTCCTCAAAAGCCGGGTCGCCTCGTGAATGAGAAAGCCCGCTACCACGATCTTGTTTTCGCTGAAGGGGTGACTTTCCCCAAACTGCATATAGTCTCATGCCCTTCCAAGGGGTTCGGTCAAGGTTAATTATGGAAGCGCAATCACAGTAAGTGATTCATTGAAGATAGCTTACAAAGCGTTACAGGTATCTAACGGTAGCTAACAGACCTTGTACGCCATGGAGATCGGTTGATAAGAGCCACATGCTGGTACGGAGCGAGATTTTTTCGCTTTATGATGGAGATGAGGTTTGGGAAGGAGTGCAACGTCGACGCGATTTGGTAGGGAGAGCAGCCGGAGATAAGGCGCCGAAAGTAACGCTCAGGGAAAAACAGGGAGGCAAGTCAAGCTATCGGCTGGCGCCCAATAGAAGGAAGACCGAGCCGCGCGACCAGAACTCATTCGAGTACAAATACCGGAAAAACCAAGAGCGAGTATGCCTAGAGCAATGCGTGACAAGCCACGATGTCAAAATGTCTGGGTGCGCCAGCCATGGTACTTAAGCGCAGTAAAAGCTGGAAGTGCTGCACCGGACCTTGCGCCGAGATGCCGCAGCGCTTGAGCGCGGTCGGCATCGTGTGAAGGTTTGTGATCAGCTCCCCTGTGGCCCTTGTGCCTTCGGCATTGGCCCCGGCGAGAATCAGAACCTGTCCGGTGTGGTCTGGATTTCCTACGAAGCTGATGATGGCATAGGATTCTCCGGTCGCCAGACCCTTTGCCGTTGGGACATAAAATTTGAGCTCATCGGTATGCGGATGAACGTTCTGGATAACTTCCTGTTGTGAGGATTTATCCAAGATAAATCTAAAGTCCAATTGATCGCTGAAGAGACTCGTCCATGGATCCGTACGTGGACTGCCCATAAAGATAAAGTTATTGTCTGTGTCCAGGTCGGAAAAGCGAAGGTCTCTCGCTCCACGAATGTTGATCTTGCTTGCACTAGCTTCCGCCAGTTCTGCCACTCTGGCCACGATCGATGTATCGACATTGGCAGCCTTGTCGCCGCGCAGAATGTCCCGGGCAAAGTTCACGATCTCGGGAGAGAGAGACTTCGAGGAAGGAACATACACCTGGTTGGCATAGTCGGAAACTGAGACAGGCAATCCGGTCAGCCCTTGAATCTCGGCGATGTTCGGATCGCTGGTGACTAAAAGAGCGGGATGCTGGTTTTGGAAGATTGCCGACCACGGAAGAACGGAGGCAGGGGAGACAACGGCTCCAGAATGGAAGCGCGATACGGCGAGCCAGGCTGCAAGGTTTAAACCCAAAAGCGGCAGGGCAAAAGCCATCCATTTGGCTCTGCGCCGCCATTTCACCTGTGGGTTTTCCTGAGCTGCATGATCGAGAAGAGGTGTTGCCAACGGTTGGGCCATAGCAACTGAATCGTCCGGAATTGCTAAAGGGGAGATGTTTGGCGAAGCCATGCTTGCATCCCGCAGAATTTCCGGGATGTAGTGACCGGAAGGAAGATTGATCCGGAACTCTGAAGTGCTTCCGGACTTGATATAGTGTGCGAGCAGGCGCTTACGAACATCGCTGGCTGTTACCCGAACAATCGCGTCTTCTGCTGTATCGTATGCAGGCGATCGCCCAAACAGGTCCACCCCGATGGAACGCTCCTTGAGGTCGGCACAGTGCCCGGCAATTGTCTGCTCCAGAACATAGGTGAGGAATTGGCGGCTACGCTGGCTGCCTCTGAACGATGCCCCTTCCACTATCTCTTTAAAGTGCAGCTGCAATTTTTCAAGATCTTCCTCAGTTTCGATTACCTTCGCGATTGGATTTTCGAACTCTTTCGCTTGAACAAACGTCTGCATGTTGAGTATGGCTCCCCTAACCTTATTGACCAAAAATAAGCAATTGTCAATTCAGGGTCAGACAACCAAGGTTCGTGGGAGCGATGCTGAGGAGTATCCGTACTGCGGCAGAGGCCGAATAAATCATGGCACTGATCTACTCACGAAGAGACTGACGGGGGCAACAGGTGGGACTGACTTCCGAAATTAATGTTTGGCTGACTTGACATTCTCAAAACGAACGTTCCACCAGCGGCCAGGTCTCGATGAGTAAACCAGGCTTTGTCATAGGGACTTCCCTCTCTCTCGATGGATTCGATGTATCGATCAGAGGATGAGCGGCGTTGTACCTGTATGACGAATCGCCTGCCGTGACCAATATTGATGGTTACTTTGTCAAAGAGGGGAGTACCGAAGACATAGTTTCCACTGATGGGATCGACCGCGTAAAAACCCATGGCGCTCATGACATACCATGCCGACATCTGGCCGCAGTCTTCATTTCCCGCAAGACCGTTCGGCTGATTGTCATACAGGGTCTCCATGAGGCTTGAGACGCGCTCCTGGGTTTTGTGCGCTGCACCCGCATAGACATACAAATAAGCAATGTGGTGGCTGGGTTCGTTTCCATGAGCATACTGGCCGACCATGCCTGCGAAATCGTCCGGAGCATCCGGCGGCAGAGCAGAGCTGGCGGTAAAGATGCCGTCCAATTTTTCAACCAGTTTTTCACGCCCTCCCATCAACTCGGCCAACCCTTGTGGATCGTGCTGTACGGCGAAGGTGGTCTGCCAGGGGTTGGACTCGGTATAGTCCCTCCACTTCTTGGAGTGACCCATCTCATTTCCGGCAAACGGAAGGGCCCAGCTTCCATCTTCCAGCCGTGGTCTCATAAAACCTGTCGTCTTGTCGTACATATTCTTGTAGTTAAGCGAGCGCCCGCGAAAGCTCTCTGCATCGGCGTGCAACCCGGCTGCCTTTGCGACGGACGAGGTGGCCCAGTCGTTGTATGCGTAATCCAAGGTCGTGCTGACGGACTGAGCGTAAAGGTCGCAGGGGATATAACCGTACTTGCGATAAAGCGGCAGCCCGCGAATCTCGCTTTGCGCCGCTTCCTTTTTCATCACGGCATAGGCCTCATTGACGTCGATGCCGGCAAAGCCTTTGTTTATCGCTTCGGCAATTACGGTGGCAGAGTGATAGCCCGTCATGCACTGGGTCTCTTTCGCCTGAAGCGGCCAGATTGGCATGCCGAGCGGACTTTCCTTCGCCATTCGTATCAGGCAGTTCGCCAGATCTGGAACCCGCTCCGGCTGAACGATGGTGAACAGAGGATGCGCCGCGCGATAAGTATCCCAAAGGGAGAAGGTGCTGTAGTTATGCAGTCCCGGAGGCAGCTTATGGTTCACTCCATCCATTCCCCGGTAGCTTCCATCGACATCGTCGAAGATCGTCGGAGCCAGAAAGCAATGATAGAGCGCTGTGTAGAAGATCTCCCGTTGCTTTTGTGTACCGCCCTCCACCTGAATCCGCGAAAGCTCCTTTTCCCAGAGAGCTGCCGCTTCGGACCGAACTCCCTCGAAGTCCCATGCGGGGATGTCGGCATCAAGGTTACGTAAGGCTCCCTCCGCGCTGACTCCCGATATGCCTGTTTTGATCAGGATCGTCTCCTGTTCCTTCGTCGCATAGTGGAGTATCGCTTTGATCGATTTGCCTTGCACTTCTCTTGATGCGTCCGGAAGAGACTGCCCTTCGGCGAGAATTTCAAGGCGATCGAACGGCCGGGAAAATTTCATTGCAAAATAAATCTCACGGCCTCTTGCCCATCGGTTCGTGCTTTTACCTCCGACGAGAGTGTCGTTGCCGACGACTTTCAGATCGGCCCACCGCACGACACCGGCCCCATCGTCGTAGCCGTGGTCGAGGTCGAGAATGAAGTAGCTGCTCTTGTTTTGAGGAAAGGTATAGCGGTGAATCCCGGCACGCGTGGCAGCGCTTAGTTCAGCATGGATGCCATAATCACGGAGAAGAACAGAGTAGTATCCCGGCAGCGATTTTTCATCCTTATGAGAGAAGCGCGACCGGTATCCTGCGCCGGGGTTTTCGCGGGTTCCGGGCACGGTCTTGACCGGTCCTGTGCAGGCCATAATCAGAACGTCGAGCATATCGCCAATGCCGGTTCCGCTCAGGTGCGTGTGGCTGAACCCCATGATGGAGTCGTCCGAATCGTTGTAGCCGGAGCACCAGTCCCATCCCTGGTTGTAAGTGTCAGGACTCAGTTGCACCATTCCAAAAGGAACCGTCGCCCCGGGATAACAGTGCCCATGGCCGCCCGTGCCGATCCTGATTTTGACGAACCGTGACACGCCCGCGCTGGGAACCTTCGATTCAGAACCTGGGTGCATCGGCTGTGCGAATGCGGCATGCAGGCCTTCCCGGCCGAGCAGCATTGCAGAACCCCCAGCCACGAACTTTCTTCTCGATACCATCTCTTCTCTCCATGCTTCTTAGGGACGCCATTCCTTCATGGCGCATAATCCACTGAAATACGAACCAATCTGTGCATTTATTTGTGAGACGATTCGGCTGCTGTCTTCTGACGGAGCGGGAGTTGAGGTGTAGCCGCGATCTTCCCTCGAAACATACTCGAGATCTCATGGGCGATGCGCAGATACCAATCACTGGGAAGCCGGTCCCCGTCGGCATCCAGCGTCAACCAGTAGCCAGGCTTCGGAGCCTCCTCTTGCAAGGGGACCGCTTTGAAGATTGCGGTGCCCTCGTTGACCTCGTCGAACATCGCAATCTTGAGGAAGGAGGCGCCCGCAGTCTTCGCGTTGTAGGCTTGCTCCCACAGAAATCTGCCGCCAAGCCGTGGAATCTGATTTTCCGGTGAGTTCCGATTAAGGTTATGCCAGGAGAAACCCGGAAAGATCACAGGCATATAGAGCTGATGGTTCTTCTTTGTTAAGGCCAGGTCGGGTACGAGATGCGTGGTCTTCCACTTCGCGGCGGCATCCATGTCTCGATAACGCCCGACCGTCCAGGGCTGAACGATGTCCAGGGCGGCATAGACTTTGGCCCACGCCGGATCGGAGACGCTATCGGTGGAAAGTTTGCCCCAGCCAGCCGGGACGCCGCCCATGACAACGACATGGGCATCGTTTTTAAACCAATGGATGATCTGGAGGGCAAGCTCCGGATCTACGATGTGATGCCCATCATCGAAACCGAGACCCCAGATTGAAACCACGGGCTTGCCCTTCATGCGAAGGTAGGCCGGACTTGAGGTGAGGCGGACGTCGCCGGACAGATACAGCCAGTCCTCCTTCAACTGCTGCATCACGGTGTCCGCATGCGCCCCACTCAAGTCGTACTCGACTGCAAAGACGCGATGATGCGCTTCGGCGGCGGAACGCACGTTCCGGAGCACCACGTCACCCTCTTTCCGTAAACCGGGAATGCTGTTGGTGAAGCGTTGCAGCAACGCACCGTCAATGCCATAGCTCTGCATCCACTCGAAGTGCTTATCGACCGTTTCTTTCGGAAAAGACGAAAAGAGATAAGCCGGCCTGCCGCCGATCGATTCCTTAGGCAGTTCGCAGAGAGAATCCCGGCTCAATTCCGACGTGTCCGGGTAAAGGTCTACCGACATCGTCCCGGGCCCCGGCTGCCCTTTCGACCAGTGGCTCCATGCATTGGCGGGCGAACCATCCCCGGGACAGCGAAACCATCCCTGATACCCCACCAGCACCATGCCCTGCAGGGATTTTCCGGACGGATTCTGGGCGGTTGCGCCGCGGGGAGACATCATGATGAGCAGAGCGAGCAGCCCTCCCAACAGACAGCGAGCGATAGGCTTCACGGCTGGACTCACCGACGGGGATAGGTTATCTCGCACAAAAATACTCTTGCTCATGGCTCCCTCGACAGCAAATGTAGATGGCCACGTGGATTCTTAAGCCACTCTCCTTCAGCCAATCACGTTACTCGTCAGAATGTACCGAACGGAGTCCAGGTTTCCGCAAGGTTAGCGGAGGTTCCTAACGATAGGTCTAACAGTAGGTATCCGAAGAAAAGCGGCCGAGTCGGTCAACTCCCACGCCTTGGATGCGACTTTCGTGGCGGGGCTGAAGCCGTGCCCTCAACGAGGCGTTCGAATGAGCCCACTCATGCGATGAGGCTGCATGGAGGGGGCACCTAGTTATTTGACTCAATTTTATGCATGGGCCAACCCGTCCCTGGCCGTCTCGAAACGATGCGCCGTGATATCGTTCTCCGCATCGAAGGCTCAACGGATTCGAGGGAGAGACGAAATGAAGAAGGGTTATTGGGTGGTTGCGTACCGGACGGTCGGTGACGAGGCGATGATGAGCCGCTACCTTGCGCTGGCGGGAGTGGCACTGGGTCTGTTTGGGGCGCGTATTCTGGTTGGGCCGGGGAGCCCAGTTATGGCTTACGAGGCCGGGTTGAAGCAGATGACGGTGGTGGTGGAGTTCGATAGCTACGAGATCGCTCTGGCTGCGTATGAGAATGAGGACTATAAGAAGGCGCTGGCTGTTCTTGGGCCTGAGGTGGAGAGGGATTTTCGGATTGCTGAGGGGACTGAGGCCGCCTTTGCGATTCAAGGTTCGAAGCTTTGATCGGATGTTAGGCCCCCGTCCGTTGGATTCAGGATTGACAGGGGTGGGCGACTGGGTCTGGCGGTCTCGGGCAGTTCCACTGAGGCTCACGGGGCGCCGTGATTCGGCATCCTATTAACCAGGTCGCTACTGAGACCACGCCCACCTGCACGGGGCATGACCCCAGCGCTTCCATTCGGAGGCCACCATGAAAATTCAACTACTCGCCGTGTCGTTTGTGTTGACGACACTCTCTGTTGTTTGTGCGGGACAGTGCCCGAAGGCCGGCACGAAGCCTGTGTGGGACTCGAACAAGGACCAGTTCCGTTGTGCCGATCCGGCTGCGACGGGTGAGTCCGCGCAGAGTGACCTCGTGCCGCCTACGGGCGACAAAACGCGTTGCAAGAGTATTCGCGAAGATCTGCAGAGAGCGTGTCCTTCGCCCGATGAAGGCAAGAGCTGCAAGAATGCCGCGAAGTCCATCTTTGAGGCGTGCTACAAGGACTCTGAGCGCAGCGACAGCGGTTCGGGGGCTCCTTCGTCGCCAGCCAGCCGGACCGACGCTTCCACCTGCATGACGACCTATCAGCAACAGCAACAGGTGTGCCGGACGCGGGTGACGCCTCCGCGGGTTCCGGGACAACCGTACGTGCCTGACACGTGTATGTCCGATGCGCTCGCGGCGCAGAATAAGTGCCTTGCGAATGCACGGTGAGGTACCTCAGCGGCTAAAGCCGCTCGCTGAATGCGACTTTTGTGCACGGCTTTAGCCGTGCCGCAGCGTGTAGCCTAGGCGGCGGCTTTAGCCGCTGAGGTACTCGTCGAGGCGGAGCTTTGGGTTGGCTGAGGAGAAGGGGTGTGCTTCGGGAGTCGTGCAGAGGTGGGGGCGACTGGATTGCGGTGAATGTAGTTATGGCGGATGTCGTAGTCGGCGGCGTCGCGGATGCGGTGGTCGGTGAAGCCTCGTTGCCAGACAGGGAGTTTTGAGGAGAGGCGGTGGGAGAAGCCTCCCTTGATGAGCTGCATGGTTCGCTCGAGCGTGATGTCGGTTGGGGTGAGGAGTAGGTGAAGGTGGTCGGGCATGACGACGTAGGCGTGCAAGAGGTAACTGGCACGGTAGTGGTTGATGGTTTCGACAGGAGGGTGGCGTTGCTTTCGACCTGGAAGAGTCTTCGGCGGTTGTGGGTTGCGGTGGTGATGAAGTAGGTGCCGGGCTTGGCGGTGCGGCTCGGGATCGCCATGGGGCGATTGTAAAGCGTACCTCAGCGGCTAAAGCCGCTTGCTGGGTGCGACTTTTGTGGCACGGCTGAAGCCGTGCCCTTAACGAGGCGTTCGAGCTTCGCTCGAATGATCCCACTCGTTAAATATGAACAAACCGTCTTACAATCAGGCTTGATATTCGACAACGCTTATGAATGAACTTGCGGAAGAAGTGGAAGCGCTCCAAAATCTTCTTATTTCGTTTTCTACTGGTGGCGCGGGAGATGAGAGGGAATATCAAAGGCTAAGAAAGAGAATTTCTGAAAATCCGTTGCTCAAAGAGAACTCCCCTAAATTTCTTAGGACCTGCCGGGACACTAGCCAGTTCTGGCAATTTATCAAGTATGAATACGGATCGTACGCAGAGCGTAGAAAATTTCTATGGGATTCTTTTCGTCCTCTTCTTGAAATTCTTGAAGGCCCAACAGGAACTCCGGCAGACGGCTCCGTCTCAGATGCCCTTGCCGAATTAAATGCCGCATCCGTACAAGAACTCTGGGGAAAGGCAATGGAACGCCGAGCAAATGATCCGGAGGGTGCAATAACGCTCGCACGTAGTTTGCTAGAAACAGTCTGCAAACATATTTTGGACGACCTGAATGTCGTTTACAAATCGACCGCAGATCTTCCCGATTTATACAAGGCGGTATCAAAGGAATTGAATATCGCTCCGAGTCAACACTCCGAAGACATCTTCAAACAGATACTCGGAGGATGTACGGCAGTGGTCGAAGGACTCGGAGCGCTTCGTAATCGCTTGAGTGACGCACATGGTCGCGGTAGAGTCGGCTCAAGGCCTTCATCTCGACACGCCGAGTTGGCTGTAAATATTGCAGGTACAGTAGCGCAATTTCTGGTTGCGACATACAACCAGAAAAGGCAATGAGTCTCTCCTACTTTTGGTACAGATTTCTGCCAGAGTAGAACAAAGCCCCGTCTAATGACGGGGCTTTTGTTTTTGCGCTTATGGGGCGGTCTCGCTGCCACATGCAACAGTTTGCGAAAGAAGCGCAGAGCAGCCCAACGGTCACGTTTCGGCTGAACCAAGAATATCGATGACCACTCCGTTTTGATTCACGGCTCGCCATAAATAATGTTGGACGCCATTCATCTTGATGAAGACTTCGTCCAGGTACCACTTTGATCCAATGCGCGCTCGCTGCTTTCTCAGCAGCGCCGCATATAGCGAGCTGAATTTCTGACACCATTCGCGGACCGTTTCCTCCGTCACCGGCATTGGAAATCGGTGCCGACGATATCTGCTCACCAACTCAGCATCTCATGCACGTAAGTTGACGATGCCGTCATAGTCGATGATATAGACAACTGGGAACCAAGGTCGACGATCAGATTATGAAGTTCAGATTTTGAAATATCCTTCGATGTGCGATGTAACTGTAAGGTTGATGCCACATGAAACGGAAGAACAAAATTAGCATCGGACGAGCATAACTTCCGACTTGCCAACTATCCACCGGAACAGCGATGCAGGATTCAGCTACTATCGATTTCTCTCCGTTACTCTTGAGCCTTAGAACGGATCCTGTAGGCCAGCGGCTCCGCGCTGAATGATGTGCCGCTTAGCCGCGACGTCTTCAGCAGAACCTCAAAGTATGGTAGTTTCGCGTCAGCATGTAGCTTCTGCCGGAGGCGCTGTAGCCCCTGCTCCGAGGTCAGAAACTCCGCGGCTGCTCCTGTCGCGTCCGAGTCGGTACCCGCCAAGATGATTACCCTTCCCGTGTGACTCGGATTGGGCAGGTACGCCACAATGCTGTAGGCCGACAGGGCGTTGCGCGCCATCACGGGAGCGTACACCCCTGCTCACCCGCCTCCGGATGCCTGTTGGCGATATACGCCTGATTGTGCTGGGCGTCGTACTCTACGCTGAAGTTCAACTGCTCATCGAAGAGCTGCATCCAAGGGTTAGCCTTCTTGCCGCCGATTAGAATCGAATTGTATCGTTTGATCGAATCCGCTTCGTAAAAGCGAGCCAGCGTCAAATGAAGGGATGGCGCGATAGGAGTCAGCCCGAGCACCTCCTGCGCCGCATGAAAATCTCCCAGCGTCACCAGATTGTGATTGAAGATTGTCTGAAGGGCTTGGCGCCTGTCGGCACTCATCTTCTCACCATTTCTCTCGCGGAAAAAGTGGCTGTCAAGATAATCGCTCAGAGACATCTCCCTGCCCAGCATCTCCTCGCTCATGCTCACAGAAGCATCAGGCAGCACGATGTCGGTCTGCGGCGCAGCCTTCGCTAAGTCCGTCCAGAACTCTGCAACCGCCGGCTCACGATCCCAAAGACTGGTCGTCCTGCGCAGGCTACGGTTCTGCCATAACAAAAACACAGCAAACGACTGTCAGCAGGGCTGAGAGAGCGATCCAGACAGCAGGAAAGCGTCCTCTCTCTACCGTGGGTTCTTCCGTGGAGAGCGGCGGTGCCATAAGTGGCAACTGCATGTCGTCTACATCTCTGCGGCGGAAGCTACTGCGCATCGGTTACACCGACTCCGGCGCATATGTCTCCACCTCCAGCGACACCTGGCGGGGCCTCGCTATCGATCACCTCAGCAAAAGCGCCTTCAACCACTACTGGGACGCCAACGTCGAGCCCTTGCTCATTGCGGCGCACCACTATAAGAGCCTGAAGTATCTTGCCACCGACAGCTGGGAGCTTGGCGGGACCAACTGGACTGAAGGCTTCCGAGAAGAGTTCATCGCGCGGCGGGGCTACGACCCTGAAGAATCTTGCCACCAGTTTGTCTGCAACCTCACTCTAGTCCTGCTCTCGGAGAAGGAATGATCTCTTTTCGCTCATTGGCCGCTGTCATTTCCTCGTCGCCGCGACATATATCCTGGGTTGTCACGACGGTTCGTCGAACCCTCCAAAAACCAACATGGCAGGGACAATCGTCGCTGTCCCTGGCCAGGCTGGAGCCGTGGTTGGGAAGACAGAAAACTCCGATGCGTTCCTGTGGGAACTATTTGTTACGAAAATTGCAGCTCTGTTGCATGAACTCGAAAACGGGTCATCTACATACAAGATGTAGCGTTCAATTGAGGGAACGTTACCCTACGGATTGTGGCTCAAAAAGTTAATGCAACATCGATAAGGACGAAGGCATTGTCAAGACAAAACTCTCCATTCGTTGCGATGGGCAACGCTCGTAGGCATGGGTTTGGAGATCAAGCCTGAGCGGAA
>Ga0193742_1000302_pt1 | contig 34880 bp, 39 predicted proteins | sample L2c1metaG_FD_165511 | JGI IMG/M metagenome (GOLD analysis project Ga0193742, IMG submission 165511) | Soil microbial communities from a riparian zone of the East river system, Colorado, United States - L2c1 | ecosystem: Environmental > Terrestrial > Soil > Riparian zone | place: USA: East River... | reverse complement strand
GTTGCGATTGCTCAAATCCAAATCCTCAGTGGGCTTCTCTCAGGTATCAATTCAACACCTCAATCTTATCAAAATATCTGCCCAATTAATCGCTGGACAGTTTTGCCATCTTCATATGTTTACAGTGTGCTGGGGTACATCGCGGCTTTGGCGTGCATATCAGGCTAGCTTGTCTTCGCTCAGCCACGTCCATGCTTTTCATGTCATATTCTATCTAGCTTTGTCCGATCAATCTCGATGGACACCTGGCAAGATGACCAGGTTAAACGTATGCAGGTAAGTCAGAATATGGTGTGGCGCCTCTTGAGCTTGTTCCAACTTTGGTTATTCAGCTCGGGGGAAACCTTCCTTTCAAAGAGTTCATAAAATCATACCAACCCGTTGATCAAGGAGGATTCAAGGAGGGGGCCAGTCCATATGACACGTATCATTGTTGGGCAGCGGCTCAGTACCGAGAAAAGGTATGTATAAGCTCCTCATTATTACCCTTTCTAAAAATATTCCTCGACTTCAAGCTCGATGCAGCCTTAGCAGGCCGAGATTGGTCAACTTCCGCTCCCCCCGCTACTTTCCAGGCAGGTTCCCGAACGTCTTCCCCTGCTCCTTCGACTCAAGGTCTCCGGAAATCTCGGGCTTCAACTCGCACATTCAATGCCCGTAGTGATTCTCCATCTCCATCACCTTTCGGCAATTCCCCAAGTGGAACTCCTAGTCTAGCTGCTACAGACCAGAAATCACTCAACGAAAATTATTTCGCAAACCTTGGAAAGTTGAATGATTCCCGGCCAGATGATCTTCCACCCTCTCAAGGAGGCCGGTACACGGGATTTGGAAGTACACCTGCACCCCTATCTAATCAACATCCTTCTTATGGACTCTCGTCTGCAAACGCTCCAAGTTTGACTGAACTTCAGCAAAATCCAGTTGGAGCTATCAGCAAAGGATGGTCTTTATTTGCAGCAGCCGTCGTTGGTGCTTCTAAAGTAGTTTCCGAAAATGTCATCCAGCCAGGTGTAGAGAAAGTCACCGACCCTAACTTTCAAGCGAGCATGAAAGGCTACATGAGTGAAGCCCAGAAGAAGGCTGTCATGGTCGGGAGTAGCGCCAATGAATGGTCAAAGCATTCATTGGGCGTAGATGTCGCCGACACTGTTGGAGGAGTTGTTGGAACTGTGAGAGATCATGTTGGTGGTGGGCCCTCGAGATCGGGCTATGGCGCACTTGCACTTCAGAGTCCCAATGACCATGACGAGACATCAGGACTTTACCACGAGGACGACAATGATCTCTTTACGGAATATCATGACAACGGCCAATCAACCCAAACCTCAGGTTTGAGCGGAGGGAACGCGGCAGTTGCTAGCAAAGAAACAGGCAAAACGACAACAACGTCCCAAACTAATACCAAGAAAAGCGATTGGGATGACTGGAAAGACTTTTAGTAGGGTTACCTGTAATAAAATCACTATTTGTTTGCACTCGGACAGTAAGGTCCGGCCGATCATATTCGTTTGCCGGAACTCTTGTTCATAAATGACCTCTCACCAAACTCAGGTCTTGGAATTCGGCCTTGTTCACGTCCAACAATGCGTTCTTTATTCCAACGCTCTTTATGGAGGACATTGTCATCTCACCAGAGCCGAGCGTACCGTGCAGCAGTCCTGCCCTCTCTTGTACCAACCTCCTCACCTGAATTTATAACTAAAGCGACAGCTATGGACGAGTTAGTGAAAAATTTAGAAGCAAAGATGGCAACGGCGCGTCAGGGAGGCGGGCAAAAGGCTGCTGAACGGATGAGGGCAAAAGGCAAAAGGCTGCCTCGCGAACGGTTTGGAAATTCAAACATCTCTCCAATATTACCTAGTTCAACGGAATATATCACAGATTAAATCTTATACTTGATCACGGTTCTCCCTTTCTTGAACTATCTCCTTTGGCCGCTCAGGGAGTTTATCCGGGGCAGAGTATCCCAGGTGCAGGCATCATCACAGGAATTGGCCGCATCTCTGGTCGCGAATGTGTCATTGTCGTGAATGACGCAACAGTCAAGGGTGGATCATATTACCCACTTACAGTGAAGAAACACCTACGAGCTCAGGAGATTGCACGCGAGAACGGGCTGCCTTGTGTTTATATTGGTACGTCTTTCATCATGGCGCGTATTATAGCTAGTAAGGCTTGTGCTGAGAGCGTCTCTTTTTATTAGTGGAATCTGGAGGTGCTGCACTTCCATACCAAGCCAATGTTTTCCCAGATAAAGAACATTTTGGACGGATTTTCTATAATATGGTAACCTTTACGAACTCATCCAAGGCATGAAAGCAACTTATTGGCATATAAAGGCTCAAATGTCTGCTCTGGGGATTCCTCAGATAGCTGTCGTACATGGAATATCTGTTGCGGGTCGGTGTTGACGGCAATCATAACATTCTACCTTGTTTCTCATCTCGCTTTCTCTCAGGCGGCGCCTACGTTCCTGCCATGGCAGACGAGAATATTATTGTACAGAACCAGGGTCATATCTTCCTCGCCGGTCCCCCTTTAGTCAAAGCTGCGACAGGAGAAGTAGTTGATGAAGAGACCCTAGGTGGCGGTCTGATGCATTCCAGCGAAAGTGGCGTCACCGACCATTTGGCTCGTGACGACGAACACGCAATTGCTATCGCGAGAGGCATTGTTGGCGATCTTGGGAGTGCTGGTAGGACGCCTTGCCCTGTAATGTCAATGTGATTTCGAAGGAGGCCTTCATTAATTTATTTTCAGCCTGTAGGACATCCTGAAGATCCTCTATACCCAGCTTCAGAACTTCACGGTATAGTTGGAACAGACGTTCGTCAGCCATTTGATATGCGCGATGTAATTGCTCGTATTGTCGATGGAAGTAGATTCAGAGAATTCAAGAAAGAATATGGGACAACCATGATTACTGTTTGTCTGGTTATTATTGCATTTTCTCCCTGGCTTAATTTGAGTTCTCAGGGTTTTGCCAATATCCACGGTTATGAAGTTGGAATTGTTGCCAACAATGGGATCCTGTTTTCCCCTTCAGCTTTGAAAGCTACCCACTTCATCCAACTATGTTCGCAACGGCAGATACCGTTATTGTTCCTTGTCAATGTGACAGGTATGCAGTAATGCCGCTCATTGTAACCCATTCCTCATTCTATGACAGGGTATATGGTGGGTTCAAAGGCTGAGAAAGGTGGTATCGCAAAAGATGGTCAGCTATCCCCGACGATATTGCTCATACCCCACTTAATGATTTACAGGAGCAAAAATGGTCCGCGCTGTCGCATGTGCTGATGTGCCAAAGCTGACCGTTGTTGTGGGCGGTAGCTTCGGTGCTGGCAACTACGGTACGTTGTTTCTCCTTGATGAAAGCGAGGTTAGACTGACATAGATTTTTTTGTTCCAGGCATGGCTGGTCGTGCAGTATGTAATCGGTCGATTCTATTTACTGCGACTTCTGACTCATAATCTATAGTATTCACCTCGCTTCCTGTGGATGTGGCCTGTATGCATATTCTTTCCTGCCCGACTCTCAGAAATGCTGACACTACTTTCAGAATGCCAGAGTATCCGTCATGGGCTCTGCTCAATTGTCGCAGGTCATGACCACAGTTTCAAAGTACGGAATAGAATTCGCTTAGCCCATAGTTCTAAAGCTCATCATGTCAATCAGGGACCCTTCGCAACATGCTTCACTGCAAGCCGAAATTGAAGATCAATCGACGGCATTGTATTCGACAGCACGACTATGGGATGACGGAATCATCAAGCCAACTGACACAAGAGACGTTGTTGGGCTGGGACTTGCTTTGGTATCCCGTAGAAATCAACATGGAACGCATAGTAATAAATTTTCAACGACTTGGGATGGGAACGGGAAAGGCTTTGGCGTCTTCCGGATGTAATATACGTAGGTACTATAAAGCTATTCTTGATTTCGTCTCGACTGTTTTATTCACACTAGAACAAATAAACGTCAAGTCTCAGATCTCAGCAGCGAACTCACTTCCAGTTGAACCGCGTGGAGTAAGTATAGCATACATAAATCGTTCAATGTTCAATATTTCAATGTCGGTTCAAGTACTGCCATTCGCCCTCATCTGCAATAGGGGTGCTCAATATGTCTTTTTCTTACTTTTTGGACTAGCGGGTCCTTCATCTGTCCATTATCCCGACAATCAGGGGATGACATACAGGTATGTTTTCACCACTGTGAGCGCGTATTAATAAGGTGGAACTTCTTGTCCCGAGGCTATACTTAATGGTCAAAAAAGAGGAGACACTCTAGCCAACACCCATTCCTGACAGCTGCTTCTGATCCATCGTTTCCATACGGTCGTCGTTTTTATGTCAATGATAAGGATGCTGTTTTTGTTGATCTGGTACCCGGTGCCATGTCTATGTCGTGGATGTATCAATGGTGACGTATACTTACGTGCCCAACCTTTGGATACACGGGGAAGGTTCTTCAATGGCACATCCTTTGATCCGCCGCCAGCCTCTCTACCTACATGGTTTCCACGCATAGCCACCGTTCGATATGCATCTTTAGAGCAGATCCAGGAAGCCAAGCTTTTTTGGCCTTCGTTGCTCATAGTTGAGGCTAAACTTAACGGTTGCGTCATGATGCGCGGTCCATAAAAGTCAGATAAACGTTCCCTTTCTGAAATGGCCCACAGTGTGCATCGAAATGTGCTGCGCGGCGCACCAGGAGATGGGTTTTTGACCTTGTCCGGAAAAAAGTTCTTTTTTTGGGGGGGATGTCATGTTGATCAGGTTATAGTTTATAAAACGGTGATATAATAAAATTATCTTGATCTCAATATGGGCGCTTCTGCGCTGTCACGCAAGTTTGATCGCGCCGAGCTTCCGAACATACCCACAACAAACAAAATATTCGCTCTCATTTCTCTGCACTACAAGGTGTTATGTTGGTTCAGTGTAGTCGCAGATGAACGCGATTCTCCGACTTTTGTGGACTTACGGATCAGAGATTTGGATGGAATCAGATTCAGACGACATACAAGTTTGATCGTGCCAGGGAACGACAGGAAAGTTCAAATGAATCTCGTTGTGAGGTTTGAGTAAATAATTACAATGATTTCTACTGTGGAGAATGCATCCACCTTGCTTGAGGTACCAGAAATGACTTACGTCGGAACTTGAAGCCGCATGCCCTGCAGCCAGGATGTTTGATCTCCCCATGCGCTCTCCTTGCAGCCTCACCGCCTCCTCACGCTCCTTCTGCATGTACCTTCGTAGCTCCAGATTCCAACCCGGGTCGCCGCCGTGGGCCAACATCATAAGCTGATCCTTCCACGTACAATCTTCACCACCCGAAATCCTCATCAACATCCTCAAGAATCAAGACGCTATCAGGCGTCATGATGTGTGAGAAATCCTCTCCGGCTGCCACATTCCCTCCTCCGCTCCCCACACTTGCACGGAATCGGTGTTCGAAACCCCGCGTGTGCCACCTTCCCTGCAGCCCTGCGGTGTTCCCTCCTGTCCAGAGTCATCACTTTGTGTATCAGCACCCCCCGAACCACCATCAGGAGCTTTTCTAGCCATGCGCAAGGTCTTACGATACTTTTCGATGCGTCTCAACTGTGTCACGCTCAATGAAACCGGAGGGACCGTCCTTTTGAACTAGGCGCATGGAACAATCAAAGATTTTGTGGTAGATGGATTGAAGATTGGTCTCACTGGCCTATTCTCACCAAGAACGAATATGCGTGGAACAATGTGGAGAAATGAAGGCCTAGGGGTTGAATAGCCACCAATAGTAAGAGGATCACCGAAGAGTGCAGGAGTAAGGTGTTGGTCTGAAAAGGCCGGGAGGGGGATTAGGGTCTCTTTCATGGCATCAATCATTCCTTCCAGGGCTCCCCCGCTATCGGCGAAAGAAACGATGGGAAAGGCATCGAGGAGCCATCCATCGGGGACGGGTTGGACCAAGCGTATGGATGCGAAATGCTGCGGGCTTTTGTTGCTGGAAGTAGGCGGGGAGACCTGATGCTAGGATCTCCGGATCAACATCTAGGTGTTCGTTCACCTGGAAATTCTGACGAGGATACACTCGCCAATTTGGAAGGGTAGAGTCCCAGTAAAGATTGGAGAGGGAGAGGGCAAGTCCTGGAACAAATACTTCCAGAGCTGGGAGCTGGTTGTGACGAGCCATTATTTGATATCACGTGACAACACGCTACAACCAAAAGTTGGCGCTTCTTCTTTAACGATACTTTGGAAGTAAATAACGACTCGAGATGGACAGAAATGCCTGAATTACAAGCTGAGATTGAACGACTTACTCCATCGACACAGGCCAAGCTTCGTTCAACGCAAATCCTCACATCTCTGCCCCAAATTGTGTCTGAACTTATACAGAATTCTCTTGACGCAAACCCTTCACAAATTCATGTCGGACTGGATTGTAAGGAATGGATGTGCTGGATTCAAGACGACGGCCATGGAATATCCAAGGACGACCTCGAAAAGCTGGGACAAGGGGAAGACGGTGGCCGCTATAGTAAGTCTGGCTGTATACTTGAGCCACTGGAGGATTGTTCAAAACTTTTAAGAAACCTCCAAAACGTACTTGCTCAACTCTTCCAACTTGAATCCCGTCCCTACCTTCGGTTTTCGAGGCGAAGGTACGTTCTCTAAGAAGTTCTAATTTGTCTCGTTCTTTGTTTCTTAATTCGATTCAGCACTCGCCTCTGCTGCCGATATGTCATGCTTGGAGATATGCTCTCGTACCACAAAGTCGCGAAACACGTGGTCAATTATTCTTAAGGTTCGGATTCTCTGGTTTAAACTTTTACGAAGACTTTACACCCTAAAAGGGAGGCAAGTCGCTATACTTTGGACCTGCTGTTCGCTGGAAACGTGAACGTTCGGGAACCGTAGTATGCATACGAGATGCATTCTATAGCGTAGGTTTTTGGAGATGATACGATCGAGTACATCTAATGTTCTGCCTCAGTTACCTGTTCGCCGGCTGTCGCACCCAACTCCGGCCAGGACATGGGACCTCGTTCGTCAAGAACTTGAGACATATTCTCTTGTCTTCCCTTCTGTCGCTTTCGTTCTCGAAGACACAAGTCATGCGCCAAGTGCTTCTCATCGCAAAGAACGCATTGTTAGAATTCCCAAGGTTCGCGCTAAGAATACACTGTACCTTTCTAATTATAATTTCAACTTGCGTTACCTCACCCAGAGCAATTCAACTCTTGCCCGCTTTCGACATTTATTCGGTCATGCATTGACAGAGGTATTTGTGAATTGTACCGAGAAAACATTTCATGGACTTCTTTGCATATAGCACATCGAGGAATTTGACACATCGTCGGATTCCATGAAAATTCAAGGTTTTATCAGCCTGATGGGCTCTTCTTCCAAGGTGGGATTTCGTATATGAAATGACAAAAGTTACAAATCACTCAAATGATTTCCTAGATGTACCAGTTTCTTTGTGTGTTGGCTCCTTTTCTACTATCCAGACTTCTAAAATTGAACTTCAGTTATCAACCATCATCTGATATCTAATTGTGACCTTCATCGACTCATCGACTCACTTTTCACCTCGAGCTCATTTTCAAAAAATGTGCATATACATATACACATTGTTCAGTCGCACAAACATGCTGATAACGTCTAGGCACTGGATGAAGATGGAGAAAAAGGCCTCCCACGTTCAAGTACGGTCTAATACTCCCTGATGTATACCCATTTCTCACTTTGGCACTGTGCAGCTGTGAGACGCTCTCCGCGCAAAATAGAAAAGAAGCCTATTTATGTTATCAATATTTCGATTCCACCGGAAGATGTGGATAATTGCATAGACCCAACCAAAAGCGTTGTTCATCTTCGAGTCAGTACCACTTCAGACACACTGGTTTGTGCAAGGAAACCTAACGCCACCGATCAGAATAAAGACAGCATCGTCTCCTTTCTTTCTTCAGTACTTGAGTGTTTTCTGGTCAAAAATGGCTTTTCATTTCCAAAAGAATCAGTTGTGCAAACCCCTGGCTCATCCTCACCTCGGAAACGGAAGAAATTGGAAAAATACCAGTTCGATGATTCTGTTTATGCAGAACCGACGTCGATTGGGGAAATGCCAACTTTGTCCTTAGAGGAAAAACATCACATGTTGGTTCCAGATTTGTCTACAACTTTCTATGCATCACCGGTCGGTCCCCACACCCTCAGCTGATTGGCAGATCCCCAGTTTTATCATTCAATAGGATGATCCTTCGGAGGAGATTATGTGGACTGATTCTTCGACAGGAGAAAGTTTTTTTATAGACTCGCGAACTGGGCACTCTTATCGTCAATCAGAATATCATCTACCTGAGCATGTGGAAACTACAACATTGAATCGCGAAGGAAGACGTACCTTTGCTCTACCGAAAATCGACAGCTTGGTCCCAACAAAGAGAGATTTCAAGGTGGAGCCGAAACTCATCCCCGCATGGCTGGAACATGCTTTTAAAGTCTATTTACACTTCGTTCTTGCATTTGAAACCTCCTGACCCCAAATCCACAGAGGAACCAGGCATATACCTTGACTGAAAGCAAAATTCCCTCTGTTAAATCGTCTCATTCTCTGGATCATATCGCGCCAGCTTCTGGTCATTTCCCTGACAAACATGGCTGTCACATATCGCAAAAACTCAAAATAGGACATGATCATTCAACGCTTCGGTTTACGAGGGAAGATCTCCGCCGTGCCGAAATTATAAGTCAAGTCGACAAGAAGTTTATTGCTTGCCGTATTACCATGCGCAGTCGTCTCGATGACGGAGATCGAGAGCCGTATCCGGACTCTCCCATCCTCGTCCTTATTGACCAGCATGCCGCAGACGAACGTGTCCGTGTAGAGCGCTTCCTCAAGGACCTCTGTTTGGGGTTTTTACATTCTCAAGACCAAACTGACAACAACTCGGCATCCAATTATGTTCTCACCAGAGACTTAGCACCTTCTCGTCCAGTACTATTAACGCAGCATGAGGCTCTCACCATTAGTCAGTCACAGGATGTTCAAGAAACGTTCCGAAAATGGGGTGTTCGATTCGCGGAACTCTCGAAGGTTGTATCTGGCTCCGATGGTGCTTCGGAATCCGGAAGCAATACTGGGTATTTGCAACTCTATGTCAGTGCCATTCCTGAAATTGTTGGAGATAAAGTACGTCTTCGGCAACCTACCTATTTTGCCCACTTTTGTTGACGTGGTTCGTTGTAGCTCTTACAAGGAGATGAACTGCGGGATTTCATCAAAGGATTTCTCAGTCAGATCCAACATGGAGAGCTGCTTTTGGACTCTCCTTTGGATTTTCCTTCTGAGGAAGACCGAATCGGAGAAGACCTCGATGAATATTTCTGGTTGAAGGCTGTACGGAAGTGCCCAAAAGGTTTACTCGACCTGATAAATTCTAAGGCATGTCGAGGTATGTAATTCCTGTTACATCTCTACCAGATTCACGGGCGTACACGCCACTGATTTCCTTTAGGTGCTATTATGTTTAATGACTCACTTTCGGTTCCTCAATGTGTCAAACTTATGAAGCAACTCTCCGAGACGGCCTTTCCGTTCCAATGTGCCCATGGAAGGTTCGTCAATCTCATGTCTTTGAATCTCAGGTTTCCAGTTGACATGTGTTCCCTGTAACATAGACCGTCCCTTGTACCTTTGGTCGACACTGGTAGGCTCCTAGCACAGACGAATAAGCGGAAAAAGCCCCAAAACGATTGGAAAAAAATAGAGACAATAGGGGACCAAATTTTATTGTCTTGAAAGGGTATTTAGGGGGCTATAAGGGTGCCTAAGCTGGTTCAGCTGTCCAAATTTGTCGAGCTAGGACAGAGTGCCAAGTTTCCGATGGTTCTTGTTAGGTTTTTATTTATAGACGGAATACAAGTATTTACAGCTCGACAGAATATAATTCTTTTTGTTCAGACATTCTGCGAGCCCTCTATCATAATATATATATATATATACATGACTTTAATCAGATTAACGTGACAGACGCGTCGACTTACTCGACATCCCGTGATCCCCGGCAACGGCCGCTACGTCATTGGTGAACAAAGCACCACTCCAGATCCTTTTCTTACTACTCAGCTTAACCGTACAACATGTCTCCATCTTTGACAAAAGTTATCTACAAACCTGACTCTCAGTCAACTGATGAGTTCATTATCATTGTGAACCCACAAGTGGTTGGTGTATTCAATTTATATCGCCATTTTTCACATCCTAATCTGTGGTTCATAGTTGAAGAAATGGAAAGACGGAGGTGAGCAAATATCAATGGATTTCTTGGATCGTCCCTCGACTGACGCGTATTTCTGACTAGATACGTAAATGCCTTTGATCTTTTCTCTAATGCCTGGAAATTTGACAATGATCACTTAGAACAATTCCTCTAACCGACGTTGTCGATTGTACGTGAAAGAAAGACTTTTCACGCCACCTTTTTTGCATTCACATTAATATTGTCTCTGTAATGAAGCTTTCACCGTTTTCCACTCTGGTCAAGGGACCCAAGGCATTCTTCGCCAACCATCGAAACAGCAACTCGATACAGTTTTCGGAACTCACAAAGATGTTGACGTTGTCACTCATATTCTGAAACACGGGAGGGAACAGCATGGCGACGCGATCGGATCTTCCGGAACTCTGAACATCGCCCGTGGAAGTGCTGTCGTGGATAGCCGCAGCAAGGGATTAAGTGGGATTTGATTTGCCATGTGGCTTCAATGGACTTTCATCACCAATATCATCATCAGTATCGTCACCCAAGAACCGTATGTACAAATAGCATTACAATTTTTTTACAAGTTGTTTCGATAGGGAAGGTTAAAGGGGAGCTCTGAAATCGAAATGTATATTACCTATCTGTGGGTGGGTCGTGTGACTCATTTCAATGTCGGTAATGGTGGCGCATGGCAAACTTCTGAAGCCTCAAGATACTATTGTACTTGAAGTAATACAAAAGGGGAACTTAACTGTGTACAGTAGCTCCGAAGACGTTTTGTGCAAAAAAGCTATCATCTGGATCCGAGAAGGCCTATCCCAATTTGTAGGTAGAGATAGATCAGAATCTATGTGGGTGTTTAGGTTTAACCCAGTGATGCGGTATGGGACGATGTTACTCAATGAGCCCCATGCTGGTACCTGTGCCCGGTGACGCCGGTGTCATGACTTCTACATCTTTTCAAAAGAGTTGGAAAGAAATACGTACTGTAATGAAGTAACCGACACATATACGGTAGTGATATACGATAATCCCAAGTCAAGTCCATATAAACTACTTGTTCAATTCAGTCGGAACCACAGTGTGACAGTGTGACGCGGGGGCAGCCAGAAATTTCGGCCATTATCTAGGACAGCGCCCATCACATGCAAGTTGAGGTGCGCCTAAGCAATGCGCCACCGCCGCCAATATATATATATCAGTATCTTGGCGAAGACCTTCTGGATGCATGGTGACGAGAACTCTGACGGAGGACATCGAGAATACCTTCTTGTTGATTCTGTTACTTATTTTCTTCAAGAATTGTCATAAGAACCCTACATAACGTGGTCCGGATGACTGACTTGGGAGTGTGGATTTTCGAGCTCAAAATGTTTTCTCTTCATGACAGTTCAGCTCAATTTTAGGGGCTCGACAAAATTAGGTATCCAAAAAGATGGAGTCGTGTCTCGGTCAACATCAACGCCTACTAGTAAAATTATTTTTTGTTGGAATTCATTAATGGTGTAGTACTAGATATTGAACGCACCCATTTTATGCTCTCATATTATATCTGTCCTCACCAGTTTCCAACATACCGACTGGCAGGCAGATGGTGTTCTTATGATCTTTACCTTTCGAACAATAAGGTTGAATTAGCCTGCGAGCTTATAAGCCTTTGTATACAAAAGTCATCGACATTGAAGAGTACTAGCCTGTACAGGCGAAATTAATGACTGTCATATTTTACAAAATCCTCACAATCAGGAATCCAATATATATATAAATATGAAAGTACAATGTAAGTAAATCCTATAGAAAAAGAAATGCTCTAGATGGGAATAGTCAAACGGTTCTAGTGTGAGAGCATGAAATCTAACCCCCGATAACTTTCTTCTAAAGCTATTAGTCTTGACCTGTCGTCTCGGCCCATTCTTTACTGCCCATCTGTACAAGCCGAGAACAAGCGCGTGCGAATGCGAAGACCTCTTCTTCGCCTGTGAATATGGAACTGCTACCAACAGCATCGAGACCCTATCCGAACAGACATAGTCAGAAATAAAAAGGCAGTCACACTGAAATCAAGGAAAGAATACTCACAAGATCATCCATGACACTGCGCATGTGATCTGACATCTGCTTCGTCTCGCTCGGATCGTCAGAGAATACCCGAAAAACAGGAACCTCGGAGGTGACCAAAAGCTTTGTCTAGAAACATGAGATCATCAACACGAGTGAGATTGGCAGGCAAACTATGACCGTACTTTACTTTCGTAACAAGCTAAAGTTGTAAATTTTTAACATCTGAGAAAAGGTTAAATAGAGAATGATTGGTATACACGCACCATCAATGAAGGTGATGAATCTCCTTGCCTGCAGTTCCCAAGTTATTAAAAAGTGCCGTTATCGAGGAGGGGCGGCGTACCAGATCTTTGTGGCCTAAACCCATCTTTGGCACATTCAACAGGAAAACGGTAGCAAAATTCTTGGTAACCTCAAGGTAGTCTGCAGCGCTCAAAGGCTGACCACAAAGATCCTCAAAATCAAATCTTGCAACTTTGCTTGTGCTTTCTGGAACAAGGAGGGTTCGACCCCATATGTTTAATTTACGGTTATGGATCGGAGGGTCAGATGGGTCTTCTGAAGTTAAAGACTTGAAAATTTTGTTGATCTCCAAATCATGCTCAGGTGTTATTGGATCAAAATAAACATGAGATAGGGCTCGGGGTATTCGGCGATAATCTATAATGAAAACCAACACAAAAGTCGGTCAGATCTATTGAACCAAAATGAAGACTTGAAAATCTTACCGGTCCCCGAGTCTAGATCGGTGACCTTGAACTGCGACTTTAAGAGGTCTATAGCGGGGAGGAAACTTGAGCGTTGGATTCCATTCTTGTAGAGATCGTCAGGGTGTCGACTACCAGCGGGTCAGTTAAGCACAGTAGCCAATAGATACTAATGACCTACTTGGAAGTCATCACACAGACCACGCCATAATTAACCAAAGATTCCAATAATCGGCGCAAGATCATCGCGTCGGCGATATCAGTCACCTGAAATTCGTCGAAGCACAGGACACATGCACTTCGGGCAAGATCCCGTGCGACTGGCATAATTGGGTCACCGCCTTTGAGTCCCATAGCGATCTTAGCGGCATGCAAACGTTTATGGACGTCGATCATAAAGGCGTGGAAGTGGACACGTCGTTTTCGCTTAATGGACGGGGGAAGGGTCTGGTAAAACAGATCCATAAGCATAGTTTTTCCAGTTCCAACGTCGCCATAAAGATAGAGACCTTTTGGAGCAGATTCTGGAGGAGATATGGGTATAGAAGAGTCACGACTAAAGAGGCGGGACAACTGGACAGATTGAATGTTTAAATTGGGCGGACAAAAAGAATCAAATAGACTTACAAGTGAATTTTCTGAAGATGGGTAGGGTATCACTGGTGGGTCATAGTTTACAAGTTCGTCGTGTAAATCCTGTAACTTTTGAATGATTCTAGTCTGATGGTCGTCTCCACGCAGCACACCAGAGTCTATGAGCTTTTGATACTGCTGTAGAGGTGTCAGAGTGTCTGAGGTACAAAGATGAGAAGACTGAATCTGGAGTACCTGGAACAAAATGGCTTACCATTCTGAGAAGGATTTCTGTCTGGGGAATGATTGGACGGCGTATTTCCAGATCCATTCGAAAGGATATTCTCGACATTGTTGAGGCCAGAGTTGACAGCCAAGGATGAGTTGGGTGCGCGTCCGCGAAGCTTGGAGTAGTAATGAGAGTTCGATGGGGCTGAGACCGACGATATACAGGCGCATCGACTTATCGACAGAGACAGACGACGATGTGATAGACCAGGAGAAGCCAGGATCCTGCGTGGTATTCTCATTACTGGGCGGGATAAACAACAGAACTCGGAACAGAGCGTTCGGATCATCATACCGCACGTGAGCGCAAAGATAATCTTATCATGGACGACGACAACGAAACATATATCCTGCTGCTCTTGTCGGATAGCAACCTCCCCACTGGCTCATTTGTCGCGTCGTCAGGTCTGGAATCCTATGTTAAGCATGGCTTCTCGTCGTCGTCCTCACCAGGATCTGCAACCATCGACTTCATACGTGATTCTCTTGAATCATATGCGAGGAGCGCACTCCCGTTTATATCAGATGCTCATCGTGCTGTGGAGACTTTTGCCTCGGACAAGGAAATCGACGGAGACGAGGACCAGACGGAGGAAAAGTTCTATCATATCCTGCGTACTCTCACAGACCTCGACGAGTTATACCAATCCATGACACTCAATCACATTGCTAGACGGGCATCAATGTCCCAAGGCGTAGCACTACTCACTCTTTATTCAAAAGGTTTCTCGCGGACTCCCTCCCTATCCGCATTCTCGGGCGCACATACAAAAAATCACGAGGACCGAATGAAAAAACTCCTCGAATTGTTTAAAACCAAAATCCGAAAGGGAGAAGTTTTCGGGCATCTACCGATATGTTGGGGTGCATTAACAGCAGCCTTGGGCTTGACGCTGGGTCATTTTAGTTTGTTTTCATGCCCTTCAACCTAGTCTCAATGAATTGCTGCAGAACGTGCCCAATACCTTCACCTCTTCCTTCATGTTAGAAGTCTTCTCTCAGCTTCCGTTCGTTTGAATGATATCGGTCCGTACGGCGCTCAACAAATTTTATTACATGCCGTACGACCATTAGTTGCTGTTGAAGCTGCCAGATGTCGGGCCCTGCGAACCGGCCTCCTCGACAGTTCAGAAGAAGGGTTTGACGAAATAATGCAAGGACCCGCAAACACATGGCCACTCGGTGAAATATTAGCAGGTCGACACGATCTGCAGCATTCACGTATCTTCAACAGTTAGACTCTGAAATCAATTCTAGATGAGGAGTAACATGCAAAGTATCCAGATGCGCCCTATATCCGGGGGTCAGCCGTCAAGCCAAACCCCTATGATGCAACGGTAAGGGCTAAACGAGACGATACTTCGGCTTGAGATCGCACAAGGTTCGCAAGATAAGAAATCATTAGCGTGTCCTGCGTGCAAAATAGCACAACGGTGAGTGTATGTTAAGCGTTGAAGATCAGAACACATACTTGTAAGCTGGCGTTGAATCCACCCTTTTCTAAGTCCTCGGTACTAGCTCCCAATGTATCCATGAGATACCGTCCAATTGCAGGATCGCCATTTCTCTCGCCCGAAAGAACGGCTCGTACATAAGTGAGCACCCGTTCGAGCATGTCAGACACGGACAAAATGGCTCGTTCTATGATCTCGAGATCAGATACAGGTTGAGAGGACGTCAATGTCGATGACTTTGAAGTGTTCATAAGGAGGTCCACTGGAAAGAACGATTAGCGTTGGCTTCACGAGACAACATGAATGGAATGACGGACGTCCACTTCTCTCAGCATCGTGGAAGCGCAGTTCCATGGGAACAGGAACAAAGACACAGTTTTCAGGCTTTGGAAATACACCCACGGGAGAACTAATTGTCCTTGCATGTCAGCGACTTAGGATTTTCCTAGTAAAAACCATACCTAATGAACGCCTTGACACCAGGTTCTTGACCTTCTTCGACACCAGTGTTGACAGCGACGTGTATCGCTTGGTGGGGTGCTGTTTCTTGAGAATAGAAATTTTGGATGAGAGCAGAATAGGTGTTGAGGTTGGACCCTGTTGAATACCTTGAAAACACAATATTCTCTCACTCAGTCGATGAAAGCAATTGAAAAAATAATTCTTGCGCTCACCAGCCGACAATGACTTCTTTTGGATTGACTTTATGATGTAGTTCGTACATAGTCCGATGGTAATCCATATCGACGGCTACTTGTTCATCGGTCTCGCTATGCAAGACAGCGAAAGATGAGCGAACTTCAACTTCATTATCGGCGCGTATCCCTAGAAGTGTACCAATAACACGATCTTGAGAATCTGTACGACGAAGGTAGTGATCTAGGATTGAGAAGAGGGCTACAGGGTGTATCGTGATGCTCGTCGGAGTGCGCCTAATGAAATAGAGGGGTTGTTCTTTTTGTTTTTTTGTTTTTGTTTTGAGTGGGAACGGATACGTACGGGACATTTTGTGAAGGGTCACCTAATGAGATGTTGATTGCAGACGATGAGAATCCGAGAGGCATCCTCTTTTTTAGCGTTGGATCAGGTTATCACCTTGAAATCCTTTTTAGCAACACCAAAAAAAGTAGGGCCGGCAATATCCGAGATCAACCACACTTGCTTCCTGCCAGCAATGCCTTCAGAAGAGACAAAGGTCAGTTCTGTCGAATATAACTGGCGGCGTCGAACACGAAATTGAATTGCTTATTGTCAGGAACGCATCAGTAAAGTCGTTGAAGTTGCCCGCGTATGTGCTCAGTTATATATCATCTTCACCTCGTTTATCAGGGTCATAGACTATCCTCCATTACGGTTGGATACCCCTCGTCATTTATATTGGATTCACGAGAAGTAATCCTCAACCTTCGTTGATCAAGTGTGTAGCCTCACATCTCCACATCTTAACCTCACTCATTTTCTGCGTCAGGTTGATTAGTCCTCTCGCATAGCGACAGCAGCCACTTGTATTCATATAATAATGACCACTTAATTCAAAAGGCGAACTTTCTATGCCACATCTTCTACACCTACAGGTTTCATGATATTTATTGAGTGTTGTTACTTTGCTGTCTTACCAGTGAGCAGTTTTCCCTTTGAAAATTCCTGCAACGATTATACATGTCGTGGTGGTACCAAACCCGTACCCTGATTTCCTCAGCTATTTAGTTGGGGGTATCCCAGGCAGTTCTCACTGTAACCGTGTATAACTTATGCACTGGTTTATTTCGTGGATTGCAGCGTGAAGATCTGACAAGGCCAGATATGAGCTCATCCTTTCCAATTGAACACCCATCCACTCTGTCATTAACTAACCGCCATTGCAATACAGGAATCAAAGTCATCAACAGGCATTAGGCAAAACGATGTCAAAGATATATTCTACGCAAGTCGGTTGCGCCTGTAATTCGTTTGCAAATGGGACAAAGTTTAGTAGTACCAAGACACTTGAGCCAACACAATCGACAGCACGTATGCCAACAACCTGTTGAAGCAGTCGGCTCGCTATATGGTTCGAGACATATCCGGCACAGGACCGCGGGAGCTCGACAGGATTCCTTTTTATTGTTATCTCAATTTCGACCAATGGGAAAACGGGCAGCGGATTCGACTCACCATTTCTGTCACTTTGGCTTCCAGTGCTAAAATGAGCCCAGTCTTGTCGCCACGTTGGCGCGCTGATAGAATCGCCATGTCAGTTTTATCAGCCATATCGGTATCCTCCGCATTGGGTCGCCGAGTCTCCGCTGCTTGTCCACAAAATCTTCTCTGTGGCGGTTTACCAGCTGCCACAAGCTGTTGCAATTGTAATTGCTCTTGCTGAACCTCATCACCTTCAATATCAATGTCGACGTCTGCATCGACAATTCTGAGTTCCTCATTAACAGGAATAATATCCCTTTCAGTAAACTGAGCTTCGCCGAAGACGGCCTGGTCGTCTCCATCTATATCTATTTCTTCTTCAATGTCTTGTTGGTCGCGATCGCGTGTGTGAAATCCGGTGCCTTGAAATCTTTTAAATCATTTGCCCATAGTGAATTGGGATTGAAAACATACCACGAACGCTGCCTATATGTCCAGGATGTCTTCCCTCCTCATCGTCATCTTCCCAAACCTCTTCTTCCATCGCCCGTTGGTGACGGAGTTCTCTCGTGCGTGCCTCCTCCATCCTACGACTCTCGTTAGCCAGGCATGAGTCAACATGAGCATCCACAACATCCTGATCTCCTCGGACGGTCGCTAAGCACACAGGGCAAACGATGGCCTCTCCAGCAAAACGTGACCATGAGTCCTTTGAATTTCCTTCTTCCTCTTCACGAGCCATTTCCTTCAACTTGGTATGTCGTTGTTTCCGGCGTCGTTTGACTGCTTGTATTGTTTTAGCCGACTGTTCTAGAGAATCGTACGTATTTCGTGTCGTTAACGATCTCCTAGCCTTGAGGGCAGAACGACGGACAGGGAAACTGGGTCCAGGTCTAACATACCATTAGTGTCGACGTGTGTATGAGAGGATTAGGGACACGTACCCGTCATCTATTTCATGGTATGTGACATCTAATGAACCAACTTTCTTGATAACATCTTCTACACGGTCGGATTCGAGTTCTGCATGCTTTGAAAGCAAACGGAGAGGGATATGTTCGTCACAGACCGGACATTGTCTTGTTTCAGCGCGCTTTGCTAGTTACAAGATTATTATAATAAATGATAAGAAATTCGTCCAATTTATTCAAAGTTGGTATTGGTGTACCTCGTTTTGTTGGGTGAGGGGGTTCCGACTCGGAAGAAATAGTTGACAGGGGAGATGAAGCCGTGCTCGGAAGAGAGTTTTCGATTGCCCTTTTCTTTCCTCTATTAATGATGATATAGAGTTCTTGAACAACCCCGGAATTGTACAAAAATGGTTACGCACTTTAACGAGATGGTTAACGTCATGGGTGGTCTTGATACTTTCTAGAGGGTTCCCTTTCGTAAGGAAAATTTATGGCTCGTCTTTGCGGGCCTTGCGAATTAAGAGGATGGATTGCTCAGACTTCGAGTGGATGAAGAATTATCGGTGATACATTTTTCACGTGAGCGATGCGGAAAATGAAATCATAGCGTCTCTCTCCACCAGTAAAGATCATATACCAGAACCATTTTTCACAATTTCCGGTAACGAATGAGGCGCTTTTTGGCGTCGTCGCTCGTGTACTTTGGCTCGCTTTCTTTGATTTTTCTCAGCTGACTGAAAACCTTGGTATAAAGTTCGCTCGAGTTTGTTCAATGGTCAATTGAACTCAGTGCTGGCACCCAAATCATGTCTACCACGGATCATGACTGCTTGTGGTTTGTCAACTCCCTGACTGTGAACCTCCGTTTGAGTACTGGTCGATGTGTGACAGGGTTCTTGCACCTGAATTCGAAATAATGTACTTAGGGGTAGTGGCATATAGAACCTTTTCCCCGAAGCTGATGTCCCGTCCGACCGTGCCTTCAAAAAAAGCGACAACGACTTCGTTAACCCAATTGAAAAAGATTGCTGTGATTGGCCCTAATGCGAAGCGAGCTGTGACAAGATCAGCTAGGCTCTTGTCGACGTACTCAATATCTCTTCTGGAAAAGGCATCGCAGATGCCGACAAAAGAATTGGTGCGCAAGGAAAATATACAAACATCTCCCTGGTTTCGACTGCAGCAGCCTAGTGGCGAGTTGAGTGCTCTCATGGAGTTTTGAAGATCCTAGAACGGATCTCTTGATCATGCAAGAGTTCTCTGCAGCTCCCATACTTTTAGAAGTATAAACCACAAAACCTTCTTTCTAGTATTCTTCTTAAAGATGCTGATCGGGAGTTTTGGTATGAATGTCGCAGGTGTACAAGTAAGAATTCTCTTCGTTAAATCTGTGTTTACTTTCAAATGGATTGATCTTCGACAGATACTTAAAACCTTGTAAAATCTTTGCAACGAACCCAAAAATCAATCTTCTTCGTCACCGAATACTATCTCGACGCCCTCTTCCCGAGCCATATCAAGGGCCCGACGTTCTTGCGCTTTTGCAAATTCCATCAGGGATCGAAGAATGTCTCTTTGACCTGAGTTTGCATTACGTCGATAATTTATTTCATGAGCAAAGGTAAGTCTGTAAATACCTTCAAGGTAGTCTTGAAACATCGCTATTACCTCAACCCGAATTTCCGAGTCGGCGATCTCAACGACCTTCTCAGCTGGTAATCGGTCAATGAGATTTTGTACCATTTCCTGAAGTGCACTTGAAGCATCCAATATATCCTCATATGTTGGATTTTGTGAAGAATCTTGAATCAAGGCCTTCATTAAATCTGTCCACATATTTTCAACACCTTTAGCCTCTCGGCCTATCTCCCATTTCTTTCCGTCTTCAACACTACCGCCGCCGATTTTTAAAACGATAGTATCATCTGGGTTACGCGGGATAGAAAAACCGTAACCCAAGATGAGTTCTGAATTTGGTTTGGGGCCATAGTTGTTGAAGAGTTCGTCACCTTTTGTGGTGGCTGTATGGAGGACTAAAGATATTTTTGGTTCTTGAGAAGTGTCATTGGCGTCAGGATAAGTTACGACCCAAGAAATGGGTTGACTGCGTGCATGATTGAGTGCGTCAACTCCAGGAAGCAAAACGGGTTGGGAGGTCGGTGAATGCGCCAGTGAAGGTGTCGGAGAAAGCAAAGAGGAAGGAAATGCTCGTGATGAGAGATAAGTAGCCGCAGTAAGGTATCTCTGCCTATACGAGTGATGAGTTGTACGGCTTTGTTCGTACATTCGGATCCACGGACCAAGTAAAAAGGTTGGCCCAATTTGCGTTTGCACTCCCAACCAGGGTTCGACACGCAGTCCATTCGATTCTCCAAAGGCGATCTCGATCCAAAGCTGCGCCGTACAAATTTGTCCCCCTGAAAATGTCCAGTTCTGACGGAGTGAAATGGAGGGGTGTTCGAAGCTGTGCCCAAGTGGGCAATGTGTTTAGGTATATGGCGTGGACCAGCGATTTCTTTCCGGTTCTACTTATTATCATCAACCATTTATCCGACTCAGAAGAGAAGAGTCTTTACATATTATCTTCGGAAGCGAGAATCCAATGCAAAGAGATATACGTGCTGATCCACTGACGTTCTGACCATTGAACGTTTTCAGATGTCGGTATCCTAAGAGTTTCTACAACGGCTCGTTGTGCCACTGGCTGTGTAATTGCGAGACCGAATGGGCAGGAAACGATTGTCAAATCTTTGGGTAGGTGATCCCCTGCAATGACTCGAGATCCAAAAGCATCTAAAACAAAGGTAGTTGAGAAAAAGGTATGAAACGTTCCAAGATATACAATGGGTACCTTTAGAAAATGATATGTTTGGATGGAAACCGCCACCAGTTTCTGAGAGCCACGCAGGTAGAGACATCAAGAATTTCAAACCTCTCCTGGGTCGTTGACCAATTTACAATTAAGTTAACCCCAGCTTCCTACCACAGGCCCTACTTGAATGTGTAGCAATGATGAGGAAGACAAGGTAGATTATAGATGGGAAATGATTTCCACCAACAAATGATACAGTAAAATTCAAAGATCATGTAGAATCCATATTTTATAACCTTATTCCCTCATTAATAATCAGTGATATTAGAAGATTGCATGGTTGAAATATCAGAGCAAAGGAGTGAGTCTATCATCTATGTTGAAGAATACTTCAAACACTGGTGTATCATTGGGTTGGCCATACCTAGAAAATCATCAGCAAATCTTTATTTACATCTTGGAAATTGCTCTTTTGGTTCTTATGTGACGTCATCCATAATCGTATTACTATTAGTATATTAGTCACCTATAAGATCATGTGATCCCTGTGACATCTCTATAAATGACGAAAAACGCGCTTTTTGCTGGAACAAAGGACAGCTTTGCGAAAACGTCGCCCAAAAGTTGTAGTTTACAGTTACATACACGTGAAAATGAAATTTTTGTGAAGAAATATGTTGATTTGAGGCACTAGTTCCCAAAATGAGATTTACCTCTCCTTGCGCAAACATATTTAGTCTACATATCCTTCACCCCTTCCACGCGTCCCTTCTATCTTGTATTATGCCACCCCCAAAGCGCAGAAAGATGATCAATATCGCAAATTTCAATGGAGGCTCTGGTGAAAGCTCCTCAAAGCGACGAAAAACGGCTGGAAACTCAGATTTAGGGAATATGGGGAAAGAGAATGTACGGTTTTACTCACTAATAACAACGTTTTTACAACAAAATAACCTCTCTAGGAATGTCCTACATCCAGCCCAAGTGAAATTTTACTTTAACTGGGCATGTGTAACAGTGTGTTATCGCGGTATCAATGATCAAAGAGGTGATACAAGGTCCTTTTTTTGGGAACTAGGTACTCCGATCCTCACGAAATTTTAACAGCTCAATATTTTGTGGGAAGTAGAATTTTCATTTTCATTTTCAAAATGACTTTCATTGTTTTTCCGAGCCGTACCTTCCTCGTTTGGTGTTAACAAATGTCACAAAGAAATAACGTCTCGTGATCTTATACAATCATGGATGACATTAACCTTATAAGTAGTACAGTATAGACTAGCTGGAAAGCAATGGATTGTTACCACGACTGAATAACGTGTCCTGGTAATAGTATAAAATTTCACAGAAAAAAGAGGTGTCTGATTGGTATAAATTGAAGTAGGGTAGAGAGAAATAGGTCCTCTGTCACGCTAGCCGAGAGATGCCATGTCGGAGCTTGACTCCGCATTGATCGCCGTTCCCAAAGAAGTCAAATGCCGCCTCAAGAGCTTAATCGTCTTAACGCGTCCCGACGCGGTCAGAATTTCTCCTAATGCCTGCCGCACGAAGATTACGAACTCTTTTGCTAGTCCATGTAACCACTGGCTGAAGCATTCCGGTCCTTTAGAGAATGTTCATGGAAGACAGGGGTGAGTTCTGGACCAGGAAAGCATATTTAAATTACTTAGAGTATAAACTGCTAGGACGATACTTCAGCATATGGCCAAGGGTGTCCATGATGACTGGTTGTGCAAATGGCAGTCAAACGGCTGATGTGACAAACCGTGACTGGACGAAGGAGAGAGGGCCTGGCCGATGGTTGGGGTGGTGATAGTATACCTTTTCACAATGTCAGAGTCGATGGACGCCAATCAATCCCATGACGCGCCTGATGATTCAATCCCATTAAGATGGTAAGTCTTCTTCAATCTATTCTATTAGTACATAGTCTCTAACAGCGCAAAGTACTGGGGATGGGCAAAGTACCGATACCGGCAAGTCAATAAGCAGACATTCGAGAAGTAGCTGTGGGCAGTACTAGTAAGGGCCATAGTCAACTAAACATAGACAGTTTTCATTACATTTCCGCAGATTTCTGCCCTCCACGGTATCATGAAAGCTCTATTTTTTGGCCCAAATCTTTAACGCCTCGTGGGGAAAACTTCGGAGGTGTGTGTTTTTCGACTCCTTTTGAGAATCTGTACATGACTATCAAAAAATCCAGTCAAAATTTTCATTCCTTCCAGAGTATCAGGTTAGCGGACTTTGGTTGCCCACGACTGTAGCTGAATAGCGCGTTAATTTTGATTGATTCCGCTATATTTTCAACCTTGAAATCCTCTATCTTTTGCCCTAGTATAGGCTATAGCATGAGTGGTGCAAAAGCGCCAATCAGTTGCAGTGTGCATAAAGCCACATAGCTCTTTTTTAAAGTACTCAATAGAAGTATTAATCGCCCACCATGTTACTACGGATGGTCTGTTGTGCGATCCGGAAGGTAGTGTTGTATTTTGGATTAGACCACAGACCTTCGCTCCCTTTGAGCAAGTGAAGATCGGTCACAAGAGGATGGTTATTGTTCTGCAGAATCTGGCCTAGGAATTCAGTGATATATTTTTTATCGGCCCTTGTATGACCGCGAGCATCTCATGCTACGAACGAGTATTCAAGTTATGTTCTCGATCCTAGGTCTCATTATATCATCATCCTGTAAACGATATTCACAGTCCGTTGATCGGTACCATGTATCCATGATCTACCTTGTCCTCATCATCGCAAGAAGAGATCGCATCTAAAACGCAAGGTAGTTACCAAAATTGTGAAACGTTCCGAGATATACGGTGGCCTCAGAATATGTTTGGATGGAAACCGACACCAGTTTCGGAGAGCCACCCTCGAGGTTTTGACTCGTTTTTTCAATTAAATAAAATAAATTGGACAATACTGAAGTCAATTAAACGAAAAACTGGGATGTTTATAGCCTATAGCCTAGGCTGTGTTCTCCTCTATCGCCTTCTGGATCAAAAGCGTGATGCGCTTGATTGATTACATAACGTGACTGGTTCTTGACATCGGCCCCCACCTTTAGAGACGAATTTCTCCCGGGCCGTTGACCAATTTACATTACGCCTTAAATGTGTGTAGAAAGTTCCTGCCATGTGCTGTTCGATCAAACAGGAACTTTCTACACACATCTAAGTCGAATATTCAACCGGTCAAATGATACTGTCCTGTGACATATATACCCCGGGACGATTCTTTTCTTCCTGACTTATTATTTCTACAACATGTCCACCCCCGACAAACCGGACATTGACGACGAAAAGAACCTTCGTCAAGATATTCCTCAGGATGCCAAAGTCATTCAGGTTCAAAACGTCGATTATGCCATGGCTTTATCCACTGGCCCCCAGTTAAAGGCTTCGAGTCCCAGATCTATCCAACTCTTCTTGATTTTGCTCGTAGCATTTATGGGAAGCTTGTCGAATGGTTTCGACGGATCTGGTAAACATTTTATTCTTCTTGGTATCGCTATGGGAGGTATTGATTTCATCCTTGAATCAGTAATGAGTGCCGTCAATGGCATGGAGTAAGTCTGGTTGCATCCAGTCAGACTCACACTGTAACGCATGATTGTTGTCTGCCCTATAGCCAATATCTTCAATTTTTCAACATTGGCGGTCAAGATGCCGGTGGGGGGGTCGGAACTACGACCGCAATTATTTTTGGCATCGTAAGGAAATTCACCACTTCCAAAATGTAGTCTATTGTCTCATTCAGCCTTTGGGTTTAACAGTATTCAATAGGTAGCTTGGTTGGTGTTGCGATTGCAGGCCCTATGTCAGACACATTTGGTCGACGAGGCGGCATGGTATTTTTTTTTTCTTCTAATCCATCTGGAAAGTATTTTGAAAATTTCATCACAATGTTTACAGTCCCTCGGAAGTTTAATCATCATCCTAGGCAAGGAGATCTATGTGTTGAAATTTAAACTGATTAATAAAGCGACTTTCTAGGCGCCATTATTATTACTGCAGCCAAGGATGTTGCCTACCTTCTGAGTGGACGATTTTTCTTGGGATTTGGAGTGGCTATCACCACAACCGCTGCACCTGCCTATGTAGTAGAAATGTCGCCGCCTCAGGTTTGTACTTATCCTTCACAAGATTCTCATTTTGAGGATTAATTGGAACTTTTTCCTAGTGGCGTGGTCGATTGACGGGCCTGTAAGTTCCCCCTCATAACGTCTTTGAAAATGTTTCATAGTTTTGATATTATTTTACAAGATACAATAGTATGTCGCGGATCTTACTTTTCGTCCTCATACTATTCCCCTTACAAGGAATGCAAAGCTTTTTATTATTCAGGGTCAATTCTCTGCAGTCTGTAACTTTACTATCTATAGGAATTGATCCTCACAGCTTGTGTAACATTTCAGCCGGTATTTCAATAGCCACTGGCCGGCTAAATTCGACAAGGTCTTGGAGAGCGCCTCTTGCCATCCAGGTTGTACCAGCTGCCATCCTCTTGATTTTTGCCTTCTTACTCCCTGAGGTAATATATCCATCCATATTTACCGTTATACTATTTCTTATGTTTTATTTTAAAGTCGCCGCGTTGGTTAATCTCTGTCGGACGAAAAGAAGAAGCACGTAGGATTCTGGCTAGATATCATGGGAACGACGACCCAGATGCACCTCTTGTCCTCTTAGAGTGGAAAGAATATGAGGAAGCAGTGAAATTAAATGCATCTGATAAGCGCTGGTCAGTCTTCTTGTCAATATTTTCTCTCTTTGTAACACATCGGCTGACATGTCCATTTTTTTTCAGGTGGGATTATTCAGAGCTTGTCAACACAAGAAATGCAAGATATAGGACTTTCATGATGCTTCTGATGGGTTTCTTCGGTGTACTTTTGTCCCTGATTGTAATAAAACCTCGAGTTTATATTCACCGTTAACGTTCTAGCAATGGTCTGGAAATGGCCTGGGGTAATTAAACTGGAATCGCTTTAAAAAAAGTTTATTCTAACCACGGCTATGCCAGATATTTCCTGACTATTTTATTCAAGAACGCGGGAGCCAACACTCAAAATCAAAGATTAACACTCAACTTCGTAAACACAGTTGTGTCCGCCATTGGAGCTTTGATTGGAACAACATTGGTTGACAAAGGTTTGACACTTCTTTTCTTTTCCTGTCACATATAAGATGCCTGATATTTAATGTTTTCATGTAGTTGGCCGACGTACAATGTGGTTCTGGGGTACCCTCGTCTCTGCAGCAATGCTTGCCATTGTTACAGGTTAACACCTCACTATCATTCTTCAACTTACCTGACTAACGGCGATACCTTTATAGGCTGTACTGCAAAATGGGGTGCGTCTGGTGCAAATCCGTCTGGTGCCAATGCGGCCATCGCATTTATTTGTGGGTTCCCTGTTCCTCTCGCCTTTTCATCCGCCTGTTACCAACTCCTTTGATAAAGTCTTATTTGGCTTCGTGTATAGTTTGACGTATACACCATTACAAGCGTTGTACCCTGCCGAATGCCTACATTACAATACTCGGTAGCCTTTTTTCCTTTATTTTCTTGATGTATACAACTAACACATATATATCTAAACAAAGTGCAAAAGGCATGGCAGTGTGAGTACAAAGCGCTCATAAAAGTTGCCGACTTTCTGAATTTGCTCTAGTTATGCCTTTGCAGTGAGTTGCGCCTCATTCGTTAACACATATGCCGGCCCAATCGCCCTTGGAAAGATTACATGGCGTGTATGTATTGACGACAATGATACTCCCTTGCAATATATGCTGATGGTCTGCCACCCATTTTAGTATTATATCGTCTACGTCGTCTGGGATCTTTTTGAGTGTGTCGTGATCTGGTTCTGCGCGATCGAGACAAAAGGGAGAACACTGTGAGCTTTGTTATTCTATCAATGGTTGACTAATGTTTAACATTTTTTTAGTGAGGAGTTGAACGAAATTTTCGAGGTAAAGACATATCTTCTCGTTATGTTCTTCGACACGACTTTTCTAATGATCTACCTTTCTCAGGACAAAAATCCCGTTAAAGCCTCCACTGCCAAGTACAAGGTTGCGATCGTGGATAAAGATGGCGCAAAAGAAATTATTACCGTTTGACGAATACTAAGTTATGTATCATGCCGATTATTTCCGCACAGTGACACAATTCACCTCAAGGGGACAAAATGTCGGTGGTCTATGTTGCAGCCACCTCTCATGTGGCGGGGAACCATGAAATTGAGTCGGACCTTATGTAAATTGAATCTAACAAAAATGTACCCATTGCACTGGAATTAGGCTAGAAAACTTAGCGAATTACAGACATTTTATAAGGCCAATCCTGCACAAACAACTGCCGGCGGCCACTTATTGTCACCTTACGACGGCTCGCTAGGATTATCTTGTTTATTTATATCCAGAGCCCCATGCAGTATATTTCAATATAATATACTAAGTTCAGACCTTGTGCGGTGCTGGAGTACCAGTGTTTCTTTTGTTTAGTTTTGGGGGTATAAGAGTTTGTTAGGAGTTCAACGTTCTACCTCCTCGTATCAAGTTGACTCAATGATACCCAAGAAATGTTAATGTTTCCCTGTAACATGGTAATGGAAGGAATGCTTCATAGATGAGTAAATTCTACTACAAGAACCACTAACTCTCATATTCGCGATACTTATCCTCGTCGCAAATTGAGGCGCCGGCAAGCACTAGCGGAACGCGGTTGTCGGTTGTTTCCCACGACCCAGGAAATTCCGCCAGTACGGCTGCATTTCGATTTGACAGACTGGAGTTCTTTTGAATTTCGAAGAAGGGTCTCCAAGTCTTCCAACAATATTGGTTCCAGGTCTTCATTGTATTCTAATGACAGCTCTTAAGACAAATCAGAGAGCTTGTCGGTAAGCGAATGACGAAGCAAGGATGAATTTTGGGCAGTTTCCAAGTGACCTACCAGATCCGAAAGATTCTGGAGCAGTTGACATCTCACAGTGGACCTCGATAGTACCGCGAGCTTTCCATCCTGTCTCATCTAGAAATTTTACCTCAGCAACGGGATGAGCCTGTCTTGAGTTTTCCATTGCACTTGATTCCCAATATATGCGTTCGAGAGTATCACTGGAGACCAAAATGTAAGTAAATATCAGGTTGCTTGAAAAAAGTGAATAAAAATTCTCCGTGCATTTTTGAGCTGTTGAGAGCTCACCTAATGTGCTATCCTACCGTTACCGAAAAAAATGGAGGTATTGACCAAGCGAGGGTTCAAAATTGTGGCGGACAAATCTGATGGCTTATGTGAACGAGGGATATCAAAATAATTTAAGGATGGCCAGCGTTCACATTGCATGGGCGTTCAACGGCGTTCAACGGCGTCGGTGCGAGCAGCAACTCAGGTAATTGGTTGACTATGGTATATCACGTTAACGACACAACTACTTTTTATCCTCTCAGCATACGACACTGCCATTACGAAGGTAGAGATTGGTGTCGGGGCTATCGAGATGCGTTCGCCGTTCGGAACCAGCAAAGAGTGGAGTAGTAACGTGTTATTTATTTATTTTGGTCCATTTATATACGGTGCTTAGCGTGTGACGTCATTGCGCATTTGGCTCCATTGGGAATATCCACTTCGCCACGACGTTCTGTGTTTCCCACTGCGTTTTTCAAGAAAGAAGTACATGCAGGGTGCTAAGAAAATGTAATAGATGCTATTTATGAATTTTGGTAGGAATTGAGTTAAAATTGAGCGAGAAATTTGAGGTGGATTAAAGATGGGGTCCGGAACAAGGTTGGGGGTAACCGCTGGGGTCGCAAAGCATGTGACCTTTTTAGTACTGCGTAGATCTCATAAGACATCACGTATAGGTCGTGTCAGTGCCATGCTTTATGATAAGGTCGACTGTGTATCGAAATCTGTCTACGAAACTATCCGTGATCGGGAATAATACTACCACCCCAACCATCGGCCTCCCTCGTCCAGTCACGGTTTGTCATGCAATGGACAACATCTCGCGCACTACTGCAATCCCCACAGTGTCCTAATGAGTTGATGATCACTCAATAAGTTTACCTATATATGCTGCAAGCAAGCAAGGTACAATAACTAAGTAGCTACAAGATTATAGAAATGAGTATGAATACTACTGCGGGTAATTAGGCCTATGATACTTAGTAGTATTAAATACCGTGATCAGATGTTTGCTGCTGGCCTTGACTTCAAGTCTGAAAGTCATAGTGGTGGTGGATGCTGAGAAGGCGACAACGAGAGTCTGGTACTGCGCTTTAGGAACGGCGATCAATTCCGAAGTCAAGCTCCGACATGGCGTCTCTGACAGAGGACCTATTTCTCTCTACCTCACATACTCCAATTTATACAAAACAATTGCACGGAAACTATTAACGCTATGTACCAGATGCTATCTATAAATTTTGGTGTGTTTTGAGTCAAAATTGAGCAAGATATTTCAAGTGGCCCATGGTTGGGGCGGTGATAGTACTCTGGGTATGAGTATTGTTGGAGTTTCGAATTCTCGGCAAGTGTCTTCGTCGTCGGATACCGCTGACAGCGTCATAATTATGTGTAGTATGCCATATCAGAGGAACTCAGAGATCTGTTCTGTATAAATACGCATATATGCAAGCGATCGAGTTCTTTCAACAACGTTAACTCCCCATTTCACACCTGCAGTTCATGATGCTTGGATCACTATGGCGCGCGCTTCCCATTTTGGTTCTGGCTATCTTCAGCATCGAGAGCGCTGCATCATATAAAGTGGCTTCCGCCTGGTATGCGGGATGGCATGCTACAACAGGATTCCCTCTATCGAAAGTCAGCTGGTCAAAATATACTCATCTCACATATGCCTTCGCGTAAATAAAGTCAATCCTGTCATATTCGAGGACACGACGCTGAAACTTTTGGCCAACAGTGAAACAACTTCCAGTGTCAAAACGCTGAGCTTGGATGGATCCAATCCTGATATACTTCCTCAGTTTGTTGAAGAAGCCCACAAACATGTGAGCTTCAAGTTACCAGGCTGTTGTCAGACTGGTCAGAGGAATTCAACCAATTGTGTTGCATATAGGGAGTCAAAGTCCTCGTAGCTATTGGAGGCTGGTCCGGCTCGCAGAGTTTCTCAACTAATGTCGGGTCAGCGCAAAACAGAACAGCGTTCGTCAAAACTGTAATTGACTTTGCGGAGCAACACAAGTTAGATGGACTGGACTTTGAGTATGTCCCTGACGACATAGTGTATATTGCCGGTCCTAACTTTTTTCCAGTTGGGAATATCCGGTATCACGAGGCATTGGATGCAACGCCTTTAACAAAAATGACAGTGCGAATTTCTTGTCGTTTTTGCAAGAACTCCGTAAAGATCCGCTAGGAAAAAAATTGATTCTTTCCGCAGCAACGGCTATAGTCCCTTTCATTGGTCCAGATGGAAACCCTCTTAGCGATGTTTCTGAGTTCGCCAAAGTATTGAACTTCATCGAGATTATGAATTATGATATCTGGGGGTCTTGGAGCGATACAGTTGGACCCAATGCGCCACTCAACGACACATGCGCCGCGTCCCCGAACCAAGCTGGCTCCGCCGTTTCCGCCGTGCAGAAATGGCAAAAGGCTGGGATTCCATTGGAAAAAATTGTGTTGGGAGTTGCAACTTATGGCCACTCGTTCCGGGTTAACAAAGCAGATGCTTTCGTAACTGGATCCACGACCCTCCTTGCACCGAATCCTCCATTCAATGCCGTCAATAAGCCAACAGGTGATTCTTGGGCCGATGCTGCAGGCGTTGATTCGTGTGGAAATGCCCAATCGGCTGGAGACTCTGTAAACTTCTGGGGGTTGATCGACCTTGGATACCTCAATGCGAACGGATCCCTAAAGCAAGGCATTTTCTTTAGATACGATAATTGCAGCCAGACAGTGAGTTTTCTCCTCATGTTATTGATTCAATATTCACCATATCTCGCTAGCCGTATGTGTATAATGTCGAAAGTGAAATCATGGTGTCGTTCGACAATGCTGCAGTAAGTTTTGAATAATCGTGTAATCGTTGGAGACTGACATGATATAATTTTCCCCAGTCATTTGCTGCGAAAGGCAAATATATTAAAGACACCAAGTTGAAGGGATTCTCAATGTGGGAAGCCGGTGGCGATTCGAATGACATTTTGCTAGACTCCATCAGAGAGGCAGGAGGATACTGTTACTGATAGTCTTCTTACATTTTCTGCAGTGCAGAGTACGACATTCATTACTACACCGTCACGTCTTGTGACTGGCTGAACCACTTTCCTTTCGGACCTTATTCCTCCATTCATTCTGCTACTTCACTTTCTTTACTTACTGTACCCAGCTATATTGATTTCTTATCAGGTACAAAATAGTATATATAGTTGTTCTGACTAAACTCTGGTGATTTCCATCACTTGAAGTTGAAAGTAAAAGACAACACAGCGGCTGAGCTGTTTTGTCAAGAAAATGATGCTGAAAATCTATTCATTCCGCGAGCTCAAAACCAGCTGCGTGAAGCACCGTTGCAAACTATAGAGGATGATGAGGAAGGCCAATCAATATACTATGTGAGAGAAAGGCAGCTAACTTGAACTTTTGCAATGGAATACAGTTGGTCAAAATCATAGCCCTCTCGGTTACTCAGATCGCCTTAGGTGTAAAGCATAGTAAGGAACAGATGACTTAGACTGTGATGTTGACAACATACCGCTATTGTGATACATTGGGTCTGCAACTGAAATATCCATGAATACGAGCAGGAGAGTAGAAATATAGGCTCATACTTGGACCCGCACGCTCGAAGACCTGTGAGGCCGGGAAACCTTGCTCATGGAAAGACTGTTTAAAAAAATTTGGCGTCGGGCTAAAATAAGCTAAGCAGGAGGTAAGGTGATATATACCTGATGATCACTGCAACATGCCTGAAACTACGATTGAAAATAGTATTCCAACCAGATATTAATCAACGAACCGATGTGAAGCCAACTTTAAGTTCAGGACTATAGATTGCAGAGACATTTGCCACGAGTTGCGTAACTTCAGTGGACCCGATGCTGAACACGGGAGTATGTATGAAAATGAAATCTTCAAATGTCATTAAGGCTTACCGATCAGGAAGACCAAGTTGGAATGGTTCACCAGGCGCTCGGTAAGCAATCATATCAGCCTGAATCATCAATATCAGACTAGCGTTCGCTTCCCTCAGTTCTCCTGCAGATATGCAGCACATTTGAGGCCAACAGCTGTCAGGCAAATCAGGGCGTACTAACGGGAATATGCTTTTGAGCCATAGAGTCCTTGTTCTTCGCCTGCGAAGAGGGCAAGTTCGACATTCTTTTGAAACAAGACTTTCTTGCGTGCGATTGTCCGGGCAATGGACAAGATGCCTACAGTCCCAGAGCCGTCGTCGTTGCCACCTGGAGCCCGTGTGCTTCCAAAAGAACCACGGCTATCGTAGTGTGCACTGATCAGGACGGTATCGTTGGTATCATTGATGGATGAATAGCGACTGTGAAGAAAAAGTAATTAGTTGACTTAAAACGTCTCGTTATTTTCGGACAAACCAGATGACATTAGGTGCGAAGCCAATCAGGAAGGGCGACAGATGACATTTGGCGCCGGTCTCTTCGATACGAGCCTTTAACCAATTTGCGGCCGTTATTGCACCATCGGAAAATGAATGTCGTGAGACGATGCCAGAGACTTTGTCTTCATCGGTAAGGAAACGGATATCTTTCTTGATTTGAGGAATCGAGATATTGTTGACCACGGACGCAACGACAGGGTCGAATTTTAAGTTGGAAAGGATTTCACGAACGCGTTTTGAAGCAGATGGAGGAACTGGTTGATATGACACAGGGGTTGCTGGTACTATGGTGGATTTCCAGAATGGGGGCAGAAGGGTATCGATAATTCTTGCGCGTTCCGCACTAACGGACACAAGGGCAGCAGTTGGACTGCGGTAGTGCAACTCAAAGGCCGAGTAATCGTCGTGACCTTCAGAGATTGCTATAACCTCTTGAGATTGTTCTAATGGGACAAGGGGTGCTTGGAGTCCACTCAATAGGACGTCAAGATTGTCTGCATGTGAAGCGCGTAGCTTCAATTTCTCGTCGACTGCCTTCTCCTCGAGCCAAACCAATCGTCGTCCTCCGCTTGGAGTCGTGGTAGAGTGAGCCGATATGAGCCGCGATTCCCAGAAGGTCATACATTCTGGCAGCGAGTCCGGGTTGGGAACGGCTAGTATGCTGTATATAGACTGGCCATCTCTGTAGTTTCCAAAGAAATTTGTGGACAAGCAAGAGTCTTCGAGAATAATTGCTGGATCAAAAGGAATTACCAGCAAAAGGCCTCCAAGGATGAATGCCTTGAGACTCATGATAACGACGAGGTTGTAAGCAGGACCCCGGTCTATATAGCTGGACCGAAAATGGCGAATTTGCCCGGACGATCTCTGGCCATTTTTGTCCGGATTGGGACCCGGCCTAACCTCAAATCAAAATTTGTCTGGATTGGCGGATCTGGCCTCTCCAGCAACTAAAGAATGGTCTAGGTCAGCGCAAACCTGCAAGAAAGCCTCACAAAGGGTAGTAAGCTGTATAGTAAGTGCTATTTCGGTCGTGAGCAACGTAGTACTAGTATGTAATGAGTATGTAATCTTATAAATCGACATCCCCACCGCTCTGTGTTTCCCAGAGTTTCAGAGCCACTGTAAGCTCTTCCTGACCGTTACAGCTTGAAGCTGAAGTTGTAAAGCAGAAAAGAAATCAAAGACAAACACGATCCAGCAAGCAAGTTGTCCCGAAAGGCTACGACTATTACCATTTTTTGTCCGGACTGGCACCCGGCCTTTGGGTCAAAATCGCCCAAAATTTGTCCGGATTGGCATCAGGGCTCCACCTATATAGACCGGGGTCCTTTGTAAGCTTACTAACCACCTGCTCGGAGCGAAGAGGGAGCCTTTTAGCCGAAAACGGAAATGCCCTGATACCAGTGACATCTCCTGAAATGGAATTGCGCGCGACGGCTAATAAACCTGAGTAGGGAGGGAGGGAGGGAAGTAGAGAAGAAGGAAAAGTGGGGGTGAAGAATGATGGTAAGCTCAAGATCATTGAAGAGGTGTTGAGTTCGATCTACAAAGAAGAGCGGCGAGGAGAACCGGGTGTCGACGGATATAGGGAACGTAGCAGAAGACCAACGGCCAATCGCTTGGACCATGTGCGACGGGACACCAGCCTCAGCGAGTGCAGTAGCACCTCCAGCACGCAACGACTGACCTCCAATGTTGTTGGGGAGATGTCCGTGGAGTAGGTTGAGAAACCAGGTGCAAGTCGGGATTGTTCCGTCACTCTTCAGCCACAATTCTTCGAAAAAGATGGAGGATATACGTAGCTTGTCACACTCCCCAAATGGGGAATTCAGGAGATGCGACACACTGTACCTTGGCTGCCTCCCGGCAGCTGGAGTTTGAACTACCCTACCAACCTAAAAGCACACTACCGCGGTGAAAAGACATATAAACACTAAAATTAACACTAACCTTAACACTAACCCCTAACCATAACCCCTAACACTAACCCTATGCTGAAATATTTCGTTAGCTAGACCTATAGCAAGCTGTCTCAACTTCAAGTAGAAAGTTTTATATTGGGTAT
>Ga0193742_1000301_pt1 | contig 34937 bp, 31 predicted proteins | sample L2c1metaG_FD_165511 | JGI IMG/M metagenome (GOLD analysis project Ga0193742, IMG submission 165511) | Soil microbial communities from a riparian zone of the East river system, Colorado, United States - L2c1 | ecosystem: Environmental > Terrestrial > Soil > Riparian zone | place: USA: East River... | reverse complement strand
GTACCCGACGATGTGAAATATCCGGCCACAGAGCGAATGCTGTTATAGTTTCCCTTGGTAAGAGATCCAGATTCCTTAACTTTAAGAAATGTTGCCCATTTTTTTGCCAGTGAGGAACAACGACTTAGCTGGCATCACTTCGACTATCACACAACTAGAACGACGGTTCAACGAGCATTTCCAATATCCCTATGTCCTTCTGAACGATGTCCCGTTCGAACAAACATTTAAAGAGTGAGCTGTCCCTATTGCAAACGTCGTCTTCTTTTTGGTTTGACTAAATAACACTAGCCATGTTATCAAACTCACCAAATCAAAAATTGATTTTGGAATTGTCGCAGTCGAACACTGGAACCAACCAGAGTGGATCGACGAAACAAAGGCGTCTGAAGCACGGCAACGCATGCATGAGGAGGGTGTCGTTTACGGCGGTGAGCAAGCGATGTCAATGCCACTCTCTGTAAAGATTTTCGGAATTTGAGTCGAATTGGCCTTATTCTTCTCTCTTTTCACAGGAAGCCTTTCGTACGTTTTTCACAATCTGGATTCCTTCCCGTGGATACTTATAGATAAACATCGAAGATATCGGAATATGTATCGTTTCTTCGCAGGAGTAATATTTCCTTGCATCACGTTCTGGCCCAATACTCAACTTAATCAGTTCTGGTTTAGGCACGAACTTTTAGCGCAGTATAGATATTATTGGAGGTACGTAACGATATCAATTATGCTTCTATCGCTAGCTGACACGTACTTGGATTGGATAGGATGGAGTGGGAAATGCTTCCGACTCTGTGAATGCTCGCTGACAATAGTGCTTCTAATAGGCCAGATGTCAAATTCTATTGTGATATCAGCTATGATCCCTTTTTACTCCTCCAAAAGGAAAACAAGGTGTACGGTAAAAGGCTCTCATTGACGTTCTACTTGGATTAAGATTTTGATAACCACTTACAGGCTTCACAATATCGCTCTTTGAATTCCAATCCACTATCGCCTCTCTATGGGGTATAATAAAAGGTTCCGTATTATTGTTGTTATTCAGATCAACCCATTCAGTCTGTCTAATTACTTGTTCTAGCCTACATTGACCATTACCCCACATTGTTACATCCCGAGAATGCCCTGAACTTCATCTCTGATGATGCTGGCGTAACCTACAACGGGTGTCACTGTCAGTAATCATCTATACAAAACATGTGAAATTACCCTTTGCTCATAGCTGGGTACACCGTAGTCTGGAGCAATTTTGAGATTGCAGACTTCAACCTCTGGCGCAACGACAAATATCTCAAGTTTTTTGAATTTTTGGATCAAAGCGGAGGTTTTTACTACGAGGCAAGTTTCATGATCTTGATTTGGATCCATAGAGAGTTCCTCTCGAGTTGACTTACAATCTTTCAAATAGCGTTGGGGCGATGCGCCTATACATTCCATCGCAGTCTCATTATTTGCACACAAAAACCAAATCGTGGGTCTATTACCAACCCATACTCTCCGTGATCTAAACCAAGCATCAGCATTTCTTCAATGACATCGGTATGTTTTATAAATTTTATTGTCGGGGATATTGCCTAGACTCAACATTTGAAAGGATACGCGCATGTGCCCTATCAGCACTGTCCCCAAGGCGACGTACATGTTCGAGGGAATTGCCAATGTGACAAAGCGCAGAATTTCGGTTTGTGATGTCTGTTTTTCATCAAGATTCAAATCTGTTGACGTGGAGTAGATTATGCAGGGTATTCTTGTCTCCCGAAATTCCTGAATGCGGTCGGGAATTGATGAAAGAGCGCTTAAAGTATCACAACGAAGAAGAACTTGAATGTCTGGAAGGCTAGAGTTCAAATAGGACAACGCCGACACCAATAATTCCAATAACGCAGACAGAACGAGTAACGGTGTTGGCGATAATCTATACTATCATTGTTCAGGAGTTTGAAAATCTCGTTTTTCTCTGTCAGTTTTCAGCGTCCCATGCTCAGATTCTGCACCATAGTCCATTCATACTATTCATTTAATAAATCTTTTTTAAAAAAATTGGGTAGAACTTCCAATAGATGGGAAACATATTTTTCGTTGCCCAGGCAGAGCCAATGTAATCGAATGTCGACTCAGATCTCTATAGATCGGCAGTAAGATTTACCTTGGAATTTTTGGAAAACATTTTGTGTATGGTAGGCTATTCACCGTGACCATGCAAAATTGTGGGCATTGCAAACTGACTTGGAGGGGCTGACAGCGCGTGATGTAACACGATCGCCATTGTGGTGACCAGAGCTTCAAACTCCTGATGTTTTCGACTCTCGAGTATCGGGAAGGCTCCGCTTTCTTCATTTCCAAACAAAATAGATATTCATGTAGATTGAAAGGCCGATACGCATCCTGGCAAAGTTTCTGGGACGGAGAATGGTCATGGAGGACGACGGGTGGCTACGAAAAAGTTTTTCAAACGCGCGATAAAATGATAGTGGGCCGCTATACCTCTATAAGAGTAAAAAGAAGCCTTCACAACAAGATCCATTCAGCCCAGATGAGTGTTCAAACGTTCAAATATGTATATGTATATAGACAATTACGCACTACGACTGTGACCTAACTCATCGGTCACCTCAAGTTAGTAAGTCATCATGTATCAGAGTTCAACGCTAGTAGTGTTCATCTGTCAGTTGATAGCTATAGGTCGCCTCAGATTGGGTACCTACTATTGTTCACCTCAGGCTGATGGGCCCTATCCATATTGTCGGGACATCCAGGTGGTGAAATATCATCATACCGCAACCTTTCGTCCTTCTTCAGCAGATTCGGTAACTGACCGACAAAAATTGCAAAAAACCCTCCTTAACCCCTTGATCGTAAATGTCGGAAGCCGTTTGCAATCCCAGGGCGCCTTGTATTCGAGGACCTGAGCTGAAATCTTCCGATTGTAGTGTAAACGGTGTGAACTTGAATAACGTTCACACATGCTAGTAGTATCACGATCAGACTCTGAATTTTCCATGGATGCAAACAGGGCCTGGATATGTGGGATGTGAACCGCTACGGTATCAATCAGGACTTTCTATATAGCAAGCACGTTGTCAGTCCACTGAACAGACTCTTGAAAGGCGCAAAGAACCCACAATAATATCCTGTCTGGAAGAATCCTCCAGGTCTGAACTCTGAGGAGTTTCCCTTGAGCTAACCTTCACGCTAAGCGTCCTCAAATTTTGGAAAGTCGAAAACAGAGCTTGATTGTGATGCCCAAAGCACCATAAATCCTCATAACATGCATTGACATTCAGCTCCTCAATTGAGCCCGCATGCATCACCAATGCCTCGTAAAACTTTTTGGCCGCGCTGTCAGACGCAACCCTATTTTGGTCCAGAATAAGAGCCAATATATTCCACAAAGGCCGATGGAATGCCATAAAGCGTCATTTCTTCGAGTCTCAAGTCGGCGTAACATATCGTCCTCCAAATCCGTTCACACCTTGATCCCCAGCGGTTTTACTTTCTCAAAATGTCTTCAAAAACGGGGTCGGCATCAACATCTTCGTCGTCAGGATATACTGAAGGATCCGGCGGTGTCAACGGTCCCAGTGAATCATCAAGAGAGAACGAAATGAGATTTTTGAGGTGGCGCATGACAGTCTGGTTATCAAGACGAACGAGGCAAGTCGCCAGTGAAAGATGCTTCAACCGTAGAGGGGGTACATCCTCAGGATAAGATTAAAAAGGGTCATGCAGACTTCTCGTCAAAAGATTTCTCTGTATATAGTCCTGGCTATTCGCAAAGTCACTGACGCAGTGTACGGATATATGTCGCAATGTAGTGAAAAAATGAAACGGTATTTCGATCTGGCAACCCTCCAATTCGACGGAAAGACTTTGAAGGTCGGGGAACGTTTTTAATGTATCCAGGACAGCGGCGTGAGCCCATTCGCTGTCTTTCTCGGTGGTTATCCATCTGTCGGTGATCATGCATCATGAACAAAACACAAATCACGGTGTTCATCATAGAGACGCATCTGACCGTCCTTACTGTTGTCAGTGACGAAAGGGCATTATACAAACATTTCTTCAGTTGCTCCTCATAGTATTCTGATGTCTCTGCAGCTGAATCTCCTTCTGCCCTTGGCTGGGGTTCCCTGGGGTGTAGAACAGGTGAGAGGGACACAATATCAAAGCTGCCTAATTCCGTGAATCGTTGGATGTGATGAAGATTCTTCCGCGGCCGACGCCAAATATTGAAGTTTACGCAATTCCCTCTCAGAAGTCGCCTCGTTAATATTCACAGTAGTACTTGAGTGGCGAGCACCCGGTCCGTTTGTTTACATGTGAGAAAGAATGATCTGGCGCCCTCGATTGACTTCAACTACAAAATTATCATGCAGATCAGTTAGTTCTGCCATTTAATTCAAAAATAAAAGATTGCCAACCGGGTTCGAATGGTGGTGTGCGCGATGAGATAGAAAACTATCGGACACTCACGTCATTGCTAGTCGCTTGAATTAGTTCTGATGCTAGAGAAAGCAACGTCGTCGACTGGGCCATCCTTGGGGGCTATGTTTATAAATGGTGGATTGTGAGATGTGAGTAGCCTACGTATAGATTGGCGGCGAATACTTCAATTGAGTGATATCACTGAAAGGTTGCAGCAATCAGTGACTATCGCGTCACAGGTCACGTCCCAAATATCTTTCCCTGTCCATGTCGCAACAGCAGACAATCAATGTTACAGACCTAGACATCGCCCAGCTTACAGAAGTTCGAAAACAGCTGGAAGATGTAAGCCTAACGCTATCAAGACTAAGAAGGAGGCTGATTTGTCCTTGTCGATCACTAAGGAATTGAATCACCTAACAAACTCATTTACCCAACTCAAACAAGCCCAGGCCAAATTTAAAGCCTGTATTGACAATGTGAATGAAGTAAAACCGGAAAATAAAGGTATGCCTACCGTGCTATTGATTTTTAACAAGTGATGTCCACCCTTCCGGCACTCTTACTCGAAAGAGCTATAACAGCTTGCTGACACTTTTTTCTGTTTGAATAGGCAAAACGATTCTCGTGCCTCTGACGAACTCCCTTTACGTTCCAGGAAAGTTATCAGATCCTGACCATGTCATCGTTGATGTTGGAACCGGATATTATGTTAAAAAAGTACGCCGCACCCATCTCGTCGTCCTTCAGTCTCTCTCTCTCTCTAACTCAATTTATTTGTCTAAATCAGACCCGCGCACAAGCACTAAAACATTATTCAACCAAAGTGGATTACATCCGGACGAACTTGGAAACATTGGAGGATACGATACAAAAGAAACGAGAAAATATGAATTATCTGGTCAATATTTTACAGAGCAAGATACAAACGCAGACACAGGGAGGTCCCCAGCAGCAGGGTTGATTCGAAAACTGAAAAAAATGATATTCCGGTTACCTCTTCTTTTTTTGGTCGCAATTGTGATCGCATTTCTGCACTTGGGCGAAACTATCTGGGCGACATGTATGGTTGATTCAATACATCTGAGGATCTCTGACTCATTTTTGGCGAATTTACTGTTTAGCAATCAAGGGCTGAATTAACTAATTGCTGGAGCTGGAGTCTGGCATCGTCTTCACAGCCGAAGTTGTGAGGGGCTTATTTTATTCATCACGAACCTAAGCTACTCCTACTTGGCATCTCCCGACCAAAGCCCTTGCTAGTATGAATCAGTCCGACAAAAAATTTTGAATCTCCCTAACTGTGATACATAGTACATGACTGGGTTCTTTTCAGACGCTGCTCGCTCTTCACATTTGGTCGTTGCAATACCCTGGATTGCGAATCAATGAAGGCTTAATTATATGCGCATGATGAAATTACCTAGCACAAGCCCTAAGGTGTTGGCGCAAACAAAGCTACTGTAGCGCAAGCGGCAGAGCACACCCCCAAGCCGGCATTGCAAGCTAGAATAACTGCAGGAGTTGCTGGGCTTGCGATGACTGTTCCGAAAGTGAAACCTGCGCCGGCATAGCAAGCAACGGCGAGGGTGTTGCATCCTGTTATAAGATGGAATCAGACAATAGTAACAGTTCAAGGAACCAATGGCTCAATAACGTACCTGTTTGACAGATCCCATACGCGATGGGACCTGCAGAGACCGAAGTAGGCATCATCGTCATTATCATGAAGGTGATAGCACTCTTGGATAATCTCGAAAAACGCATGATATCGATGTAATTTGAAGGATTTGTGATGTGGTGGTGGTGGTGGTGGTACTGGTTAGTATCGAGCTTGTTCAAAGAGAAACCCCCCTTATAAAGAATGTCTTAGATAATGAAGGAAGAGCGGCGGAGATGACTGGGTCCGCCTTGTCAATGGTGCTCCAATCGCATTTCATGCTCGTAACTGATGGAACGGTGAGATTTCATTTCAGGTTGATGGATGGATATTTGATAACCTTGTCATGAATAAGGTAAATACTGTTACAGTATGAAAATCTCCCAACTAGTGTTCTTTCTGACTTCCTCATAGGACTGTCTCTGACGATATATCAACTTAATTCCAACAGGCATACGTACACGTTATCAATGCTGAAAACCTTGTTCTATAAAAACAGAAAGGGTAGCTAATAATGTGGTAATGTATGGAAAGGATGCCTTGAGATACTTGAAGTTTAAATGACTCTAAAAACCCCGTAATAGCTAAGAGGCTGAGAGACTGAGAGACATCTATCCTTGGTGTGTCCTAGTCTCCTAGACCTCTCCCTCTCTATGGCCACCAGCGTCTCAAATGCATGAACTGCATGCGCATTCAACCATAAAATTTCGAGCGCCTAACATCAAACCCTTTCCCGAGTTCCCTAAAATGGATAAAACCTCCGAAGCGCTCTCTTGGCGGTGCCATCCTTATCGAGTGTAGAAAATAAAAAGGGGGATTTCTTAAGCTGTTTGGCGCCCTAACACAGAGCCGAGTGGATTGGCGCAAACGAGTACCGTACTAGTAAAATACAAACTGTACTTATACCTAAGTAAAATATGGACATGCTCTAAACACGATGCAATAAAATTCCAGGCCGTAAACACGAGACGCACGCATGGCGCTTCAACCTGGTAACCTAATAATTCCAACACATGTATAACTCCGAGTCATGCGTGCCGTCTTCCCTGTCACTTGCCTCAGGCTGGTTGGGAATACCTTCCCGGAGTCCCAGATCAAAGGCGAAGGATCGAAACGTTGTATGTAGGCTTAGGCCACTGTTATACTATTAGCACCGTCTTTAACCAAAATAATACTACTGATTACACTGTATACATACTCCAAACGAACGATAGGAAGGGGTAAGGGCAGTTTACATAACCGCGGTGTTGACACCTGTGGCAGGCAGGTGCGTAACGGTTTGTTGTGCAAAGACAGTACTGTACCCATGGTCTCCGAAGCGACATCTCTTCCATACGATATCGTCGGACGCATTATCGACATTCTAGCAGCAGAAAGAGATTTGGCTCATGTCAAGAATGCCTCTCTCGCATCTTCTTCACTGCTCCATCTCTGTCGCAGACACATCTTTCGTACCATTCCATTCAAGAGTGTCAACTATCGAAAATTGATATCTCCTAAAAAGCCTTTTATATCGCTGGTCCTCAGCAATCCAGCCATCGCCCAATACATTAGAGAACTCAATTACGAGGTGTATCACGATGACGCCCAACTATCGCCTCTCCTTCCAAACCTACTGCAGACAATCTCACATCTCAAATGCCTGAGGATTAGAAGCGCTCTAGATAATTACGAAGGAAAATTCGACTGGATGGAAATGGATCCTTTGATACGATCAGCGTTACTTCGCCTCATGTACCTTCCTACCCTCATTCGCTTCGACATCATAAGGGTGCGCAATTTACCAATCTCTGCGCTCCTTCCCTGTATCCATCTCAAGCGACTTGATATCTGCTCTGTCACTGTCACACCGTTCGAGGATAATCTGAGTCCTTCCGTACAAATGAGTCATTCGCAGACTCCCAGGATTCTCCACTTTAGAAACGACTCGTCCCACACAGCTGTAGGAAGACTGTTACAAGCCAAATGGAAAGATGGGCGCCCAGTTCTCGATTTCACCCACCTTAAAGGGCTCGTTTTAGATTTCGATATGTTCGAAGACGTCCAAGTGACTCGAGAGCTATTTGAAAACGTTAAACACCTTGAAGAGCTCCACATCATTGGCATGTCATCATTTCTCAACGCTACGATTTAAACTTAAACTGACCTTGATTTATTAGCTCAACTCCATACCCAAAGCTTTGCGGGACTTTCTGAAATAATTTCTTCTAATGCACCCAAATTGAGAACCCTCGGTATTAAGAGTGCATTCAAAGGCAGGCCAAATCATGCCTTGATGCTTGGCCTTTGTGAAGAACTGGAAGCCCTGGCGGGAAGTAAAGGTTTGCAAGTACTGAACTTCGCATTCACCATGGAAGGCTGCGAGTCAAAGTCTATGGTGGAGACTTCATTCGGAAAACTAGAGGAAGTTCTCATGAACCCAGGATGGTCTGCTTTGAAATGCGTTTCTATTGAAGTATATGTCGGGTGTTGTCTTAGAGATGCAAGGAGGCTGGAACTGAACTCAGTACCAGAAATGTACCTTAGTCGTTTGTCGAGTCGGGAAATTTTGGATTACAAACTTTCAGATATCAACCCCATAACAGTTCCGTAGACACATGAAATGCATCTTACGGCAAGCAGCCTCTTTGAATAATTGTATACCTGCTTTGTCTTTGTCGATATGGAAGTCTTTTGGTCCCAGACGTGAGAAGAGGGCAAATAATGAATGGCTTGAGATAGAACATCTATACATAGGAAGTGCTAGAGTGGACGATTTGCATCGAGTAACGTATAGAGGAAGAATGGAAGCACTCACAAGGCAGTACTAAATCGAATGATATTAAAGCAAAGTGCGGAGGGTTGGATGTCTACACGAGAATGTTCCATCATGCGTAGAACCTTGAATTTGAAATCAGCTTACCGCAATATTGCAAAGGTGGTTGGAATGGCCTGCCAGGATTAATGATTTTTCAAGCAACTCATGAATCTTTTCACCATAATTTCACCGGATTTCAGAACTATACCTTCCTCCCAGTTTCCGTTTGCCACTGACCCATTGCCTCATTGATTTTCGTCTCCACCTCCTCTGCACTGACATTTTGGCCAAATGCCTCTACAAATAGACCATTGGGATCCATTAGGTACACGAATATAGAATGGTCGACTAGGTAATCGCCCTTTGGGTCCGCGTTGGGTGGGGTTGAAAAGTAGACTCGGTAGGCTTTGCAAACGGCTTTAGTTTCAACGTATCCTGCGACAAGTCCGATGAAAGAAGGATGGAAGTCCTTCAGGTATTGACCGATACGCGATGGAGTATCGCGGGCTGGGTCTACGGAAATGAAGACAGGTAGGAATACATCACCGTGCTCCTTCTCTGGTTTGCACATTCGTTAGACTTTTCAATGTAATAGTGCATGTGAGATGACGGGGAAAAACGCGTACGGATGTTATTTAACACGGTTGTCACTTTATCAAGCTCTGCTGGACAGATATCTGGGCAATTTGTGAAGCCGAAGTACACCAAAGACCATTTTCCCAAAAGATTCTCTTGCGTAAAGGGTTTGCCGTCGTGGGTGCTCAGGGAGAATGGACCACCAATTTGTGGCCGGCCATATGACTTGAGGCCTTTTTCCTTTTCTTTGAGCGAATCAGTGAGTGGTTGAGAAAGGGAAGGGGAGCTACGGAGGTGCTTTGGGGGTACTCACCCCGCTCTTCAGTGAGTCGCGTCTTCTCGTAGCGGAAGTAAACTGCTAAACCAACTCCTGCAAGGACAAATAAAGCTGCAGAAGTCGGCGTAAATACCTACTCAAGTCAAAGTTCATCTCTTGTTTATCCGGGGATTGAAGACATTCCTCACCCCAACTATATTTCGTTCCGGCAATTGAGAATATGTCCGGCTTTGCGCATGCCATTTCTGTGCATCTTTTGTTATGTTCAGTGCTCTATGTGGTATTTTTTGAAAGAAAGGCCTCGTAGATGTATGTAGAAACCGTATTTGCCTCGAACATTGTTGGGGTTCAGACCGTGCTATGATTGAAAGCATAAGGGGTGAGATGCCACATGTCACAAATGTCACGGCCTTACTTGTTATGAATGGCAACTTTCTCTGCTCCTGCTGCTCAGCGTGTCTCTTTGGCTTCCATTCAGGACTTCGATGTCAGCTACCATACATTACGCTGACGTTGATTGACCTACTCCTTTCACCCTCAATACCGATATATAATAATTGTAATCCACCTGTTACCGGTTTTAACAAGCTTCGAATGAAATTCAAAGGACTAAGGACGGAATCAGTGGTTTTTACCTGATAAGGACGGGTGTCGCTATGTCGCCCACCGCTCATTTTTCAGCGATTTTTTTCCGCTTCATTTTTCGGAGAATTCCTTGACGCAAAAGATGCAATCCGATCACCTTCCCCCGCAAAAAGGACACAAGAAGGTTAGTGTTCAAGACGCTGTGTCCAGTCGTTATTGCCTTCACTTCGCCGGGTCCTCACGTACTCTTTTTTATGATCATATCGACAATAGCGATGGCTATCACAGATGTCTCCTCCGTACTTGTTTCGGAAGCCAGGGCTACTCCTAGATGAGGGATCTTTCGTCTTGTTCCCTGGCCGTTTGCTGATTCCGCAACCGCTTACTGCTGAGCGGGCCAATGCGGAAGGACGTGCTTCTGAAGAAAGAAAAATGTGGAGTATACTCGGACCGTCGAATCTCCAATTTAAATGAGGTATCCGATCTGACTGAACATCTCAAAAAACCTCAAGTTGTTTTGGGTATGCAGAACGACATTTTGAAATCTTGCACATGTACATGTACAAAAACGCTTCTCTCGCGAAAAAATAAATATCAACACATGTTCAAATAGTAAATATCTACCGCTCCGATGCAGGCTGTTTGAAGAAATCCACAGTTTCAAATTACGCATATAAAATTCATGAGCAATTGACTACGGACACATCCTATCAAAGAGGCTATCTGTTGGAATTTGTCGGACTCGGTTAGGTAGATACCAATGTAATTCACGTTTGGCCAGCGCGGTACGAGCGCCTTGCAAACGAGTGAAGAAAAGTACTACAACTACGGTACAAATTCTTATTGTGATTATGTAATCCTTCCCAATTCGGTTGAGCTTCCGATGCTCGAAACTGCCAATATTCAACACTATCTACTGGTACGATGCAAATGCAGTCTTGATCATCGCAGCCCGGTTGTCAGCCCGGACTTGAACATTACATTTAAAGGACTTGGGTGCCAGCTCGAGTCCAGGCTACAAGACCAAAAAGTTATTAAAGAGATGCCGACCACGGTATGGGATGTAATTACCTCAATATAGTGGTCCATCTCCATGGTGAAGCTCTCATTTTTCAAAGGACTGAAATCAAATGCCCACACAAGATTCATGGCATTCAAGGCCTGCAAATTTTAATTAGTCACTTGAAGAATCCAACTATCAGCTGCTTACGGCTGAGCGGCGGCCCATCCGTTCACCAGGGCAGATCCGCTACACAGACATCAGTCAAATATATATCTATTGAAAGAATGGAAATTCACCCTGCCCGCCCCAAATGCAAGATTCTCTCGCAAAGACGAAATATCTGCCCCGGGCTTAGTCCCAAAAGTAGACTCGAGGAAACGCTCTGGTCGGAAGGTATCTGGATTGTCGTAAAGATCTATGGCAGCTGTCAGCTATCACAATGGTAAAATTCCCATTGATATCAACTGACCAGGGTCATGGAAGACACCCCCTGCCATGTGCGTTAAATCACTGTCAACGGAACCGGGAAGGTTACATACACGTATTCATAAAGATCATAGCGCCTTTGGGCAAGATATGGCCCTTGTACTACGACGGGGGATTAATGCCACTCCTTTCAAGGAAAAGGGCCATCTAACGCACAGTCAAATCTTCAGTCACCATGTGTGGCAAACCTAGAGGCAGGATAGGTCTGAAACGATGGATCTATTTGGCGGATTATGTCCAGATGATAGACGCTCGAAAACCAAACACTTACCTCCTCGATGAAAGCTCGTAAATATGGTAAATCCTTATAGTCTGTCATTTTTGGCATACGACCGGAACCTACGACTGTATCAATCTCGTTTTGGATGCGTTTTTGGCATTCTGGGTATGACAAGAGAGCAAGCACGATTGCCTGTTGGAAAGACGCCGACGTCTCTGCCCCTGCATCCATAAGTGTCACGCCAAGGTACCTAGAGGTTGAATGATCGAGTGTTAGTTTCGGCAGGACGTAGGAAGTCAGTAGACGGACAAGATATCTTGTCGTGACAAACCCAGCTCTTGTTGGCGGGCCAACACCTTCTCAATATAACATCCCGTACCGCGTCCCGCTTTGATTTCTTGTTCGCACTCATCCAAAAGTGAGTCGTAGAGGCGATTGCGCACCCCCTTCATGAAATCACAATGACCACTCCACTGGAGGGGATTGTATCATCAGCTACTCTGACAGTGTGTGAATGAAAGGGCCTACCGGAGCCAACCAGCGGGGGATGTATTTGATCCACGGCATGAACTCCAGAGGAGGGTACTTGGTTTGGTCGTTGATTTCATTCGCCAACTTGATTCCTTTGAAATATACTTCTGCTTCGCTACCTTCATACACCGGGAAGCGCTTTCCATATACAAGCGATGCGGCCAGGGACGCTGTGTTGCGCTTGATATGGGTGTATATTTCCTGCCAAAGTGAAGCGTCAAAACATGAACATAGGTTGAGATCATCAAAACACACCTGAGGAGTTGCAAGGAGATCGTTTAGCAGTTGAATAGATTCAGCTTCTTGAGTAGGTAAATGCTTATCAACTGCGTCGGCTGTGAGGAACAACTGAAAAGCCTTCCTAGCGCGGCGCCAGGCACCCGTGCCTACGAATAAACTTAGACCGCATCGTCTATAAAGGAATGTCACAGGGTTTAGCTCACTTGCATTTTCTATGGCCATGTGAAGACCCTCGGTAGTTGTTTGCATAAGTGTACGGGGGCGACCTGATGTCAAGAGGCCAGTTTTATCCAGTACGGCTCTGATTGCAGAAGGGCTCGAGAGCACAATTATGGTGCTATTGAAAACCTTGACCTAAACCATACCAGAAGTCAGCAAAGAGCCTCCTCCTGAGGAAAAAGAATCACCGAAAAGATGTCCCCATATGCTTTCGCCCATGCCGTGAATCTAGATGAGGTATGTGAGAGATGCTCACGAGTTGTCTTGTAAACTGGCGTTATTCTACTCACTGTAGCTGCATAAACGACGTAGGAAGCAGGTGGGCATTCCCGATAATTGGCTTGGTTGGTGGTCCAGGCGGCAAGTGACGGTCTCGTTGAGCAAACCTCCAGAGCCAGTACCCTACAAAAGATAAAGGTAAGTAGAAGATAAAGTTGATGGGATCCATGGTATGAGTACTGACCGAAACGTACAGTTACTTATAGGAAGGCTGTGGATCAATAAGGAGTGAAGATAATATCATTCTGGATTACATAAATGGGACGTGTTCTATCCAAGTCTTGTCCCTCCGCTCCAGGCTTTTCCAGGAGCATTTGTTATATCCGCTTGTGTCAGATCAGCTGCGTTTCGCGTCCTTGAACGGATACAGGTTGATTGGAGTGAGAACGGTGCTCAGAAGGCTAGAAAGTTAGGGCAGAGCAATAGAGCAATACCCGTGGTCATGAGAATATGAGTAACAAATCACAATGTGATCAGAGAATCCTGCAGGCCTAGTGGGGCAGACACTATGTGACCAGTGAATAGTGAATCGATGCTATGGTTGCAGCCAAAGACCGGTCAAACTTGTCGTGGAGTTGCTTTTGCGCCAACCGTATCCGTAGCATAAAATCGCCGGCGGAATCGTCTAGGCCTTGAGAACATCTCCTGAAAGTATTCCGTTATGACTTTTCTGATAAGGACGGAGTTCAGGGTGGCAAGGATGCGGTAAAAGCAAGGGTCACTGCAGTAGGAGAAGGTCGATCTCCGTTTATGACAACAGCTCTCTCTCAGCTGCCATCCTCGCGGTGGGAGAAAGGTGGGTCGTGTCAGCGGTCCATGCTCTTTCATTCCTCACTACATCCCAAAGGTTTCTGATTCTGATTTGATACAGCACTGGCAGGAAGTAGAAAGAACCTCGATGAATGTACACATTACAGAAAAGTGAACAGATATACTAAAAAACAAAGAAGAAAAGCAATAATAAATAAAAAAGTAAGCAGGAGAAAAAAAAAACAACAAGGCCTGTATGTGGATTCAATATTCATGACCTAGACACGTTCTGATATGCTATTGCTGTACTTTCATATTCGCGGAGGAATATTCGATCTTTCTCTTTTACCATATACCTAAGAACACGAACGGGAGATTTCAGCACAAGATGAGAGGAAGGAGAGGAATAATGGTAGAACTAGACTTACACTAACAGTTCATTTGCGTAGTCACGTAGGATAGTCACGGAATCGGCGTCAAGTGATGAATGTGCTATCATCTGTGGCAAACTCACTGAAAGAAACAAAAAAAGACAGTTAACCAACAGAGGAAAATGCATGTAGAAAGACAGGGAAAAAAAAAAAAAAGGAAAACAACATACCAAGCATACGTAAAAGATGTTCAGCACCATATATCAAGCACATCTCTTTCTCGGTCCCAACTACAACTTTCGGACCTGTCCAGTAATCATGTCTGACTTGTGCATATTGAGCACGTTCAAAGCGGTATAAAAGGTTAGTGCCCAGGGCACGATCGAAGTAGATCTGAAGCCCTGAGATGACGGTTTGGATCATTAGAGTTGGTTCTTTCAGACTGTTGAAGAGGGAAGGAGAAGAGTTAGATATGAGCTTTGCAGGAGATAAGAGGATGAACAGACTGGGGAGGTTTTGTAGTTTTTATGTATTCTGCGAATTCTGCGAGGAGTTCGACCACATTTGGACTTCGTGGTAATGATACAAGCTGTATATTCATTGAAGAGGGATGGAGTTGATGTAGATGATGGGGCTGACCTGGTTATGTTTTGTCACTGCCTGCCAATCGTCAACTAGAAGGACTTTGAGAATCTCTGGCATGTTAAGTTTCATCTCAGGTTTTTTGCTACTCTCCTCCTATCAAAAACCGAATCGAATCGCAATGTAAGCATCCGAGATATCAGAAGAAAGGAGGAACAAACGAACATCTTCACGACTCCTCTTCGTCCCCCTCGTCCCATCCTTCCTCGCACCCGCTCTCGTGCTAACATTATCCTTGACTCCAGTGTTTTTAGTATTAATTTTGGCAGAAGCGGCTCCACCATGAGCGCTTGGTGCGTTAGTGTGTTGGAGTGACTTTTGTAGAGCCACGTTTGTTTCAGTCATCTTTAGAAGACGGCTTGCTGGAACCCATTCATCCCATCTACATTTGACAAGCGAGATGTTAGTAACATGTCTTGGAGTAGTGGACACAGTTTTAAAGTAAGAAAAGGGAAGGTCAAAGGGAAACAAAACGCGTCGCACACACAATCCAACCGAGGGTTCTCCAGTCTCCAAAAAAAAGACCAAAAGACAACATAAAACGTACGTCTGTTTCCATCCTTTATAATGAACGAAATAGTGTGGTCCAACTTGTCCTGAGGGTGTAGTAGTTTCATCATGATTATGGCTTTTGAGAACCTTAGCCTCGTAGATGAGAGGACCGTGATAACATAAGACGCGTTCGTTGACAGTGAATACGGGTTGGATGGTGGTGGTTGAAGCCATGGATTTACGGGAGAGAGATGTGTTAGGTGGACTAGAAATCCCCCGAAGAATCACGGTGACACCGAAGACCTCCGAGGTCGTTGCAGTTAAGAGACGTGCAAACAGTTAAGTCAGTGGATGGGTGTGCAAGCGAGACAAGGTCGATGTAATGTGACTGAGATCATTCCAACCATTTCTTTGTTCAAGGCGCACAATAACAAGTGTATATATCTATCTAAACAACATGTCAGACTACGAGTAGATATCCTGACCCATCTCGAAAAAGAAGTTGGAAGTTTATAATATGTAGTAGCATCGTAAAAGAGAATAGGAAATCATTATAATAAAATCATGAAATCATGAAGTCGTTAGTACATCCATGCCGAGAAGTAAAGAAAGCAAAAAGAAAGCAAGAATTGATAGCGAATCTGAAAGACGGGGGGGCGCTTGCTTGTGTACAGGAGAGAAATGAAATCAAGCAAGGCTGACCCAAGAAACCCGATCCTCGAGGAATGCCGAGTAAAACTGCGACGGAACATCCTCTTGAAAAGAGAACACAAGATAAGACATGTGAAGCAGATAGAAAAATGGACAGACATACGATCTGAAAAAAAAAAGGAAGACAAGGCGAACCAATGCTCTCGGACACTTTTTTCTACGTACGGAACAAGGGAGAGAAAAAAGCGAGAGGCACATTGGACAAAGGTTGCATAGGGCCGCGGGCGGCTGGGTTGGAAAGCTTCTCCAAAATAGCCTGCTAGAAAAAAAAAAGAGAGAGAGCAGCAGCCCATTTCCAAAGATATAGGGTCCAAAGTAAAATCCCCCTGGCGTCAAATGGGTAGTAAAAGGGGGGTGTCACAAACTCCATAATGAATGGAGTCCAAAAGTTGTGACAAGGGGGATGGGGCATGTCATAGTTCGTCGTGCGTCGCATTCGTAAGTAACCACGGACGGGTTTAGGGCATGGTTATCATATCTAGGGTGGAGCAAAAAGGGACAAATGCTTTCAGTTCTCATTACGGTATCGAGGTTTCATGCAAAAAAATCACGTACAGAAGAACCATCCAGGTCTCACATCTTCCTTCCTCCTCCACGATTCTATCTCCTTCGTGCATTGCACGCTTCGCAATAACGCCGGCCGCCACTGCCACTTCCTTCGCTGACACTTCGCCTTCCTAAGGCACCAGTTGAAGGTGGGACACTCCAGTCGTAGACGCCGTTATATTCTACACCCATACGCTCAGCCAATCCTCTAAAAAGATTTCTTAGGCCTTCATAATCAGGCAGATCGTCGAACTCCAGAGTTCGAGCATAACGATATAGAACATCAAATTCTGGTGGAAGACCGAGGGTAAGGAGCTCCTCGTGGGCGATTTTGGCATCACGGATGAGATCCCAGGTAGCTGAGACGGGGTTATAGTTTTGACGTATATGTTCTTCTTGGGAGGGAGTAGCGTTACTGTCTGCTGGAGGATCTGGTGACGCACGGATTTTCCGCCAGGGAAGGGTGCCACGAATGAAATAAATAAGCATGTAGGCAAGAGATTCTAGGTCGTCGCGACGTGACGATTCTGAAAAGCAGGTGTTAGAGGGTCGAGAATGGATGATGAAAAAAGAAGACAAACCAACGCCAAGGTGGGTATTGATGGCCGCGAACAAAGATGTTCCTACACCGTGGAAGTCATCTTGTTTGTATGGAATATGAGTGGACGTTTTAGAGTCACGAAATTTTTTAGCGAGACCAAAGTCAATCACGTTCACCATGTGTGATGCTTTACCAGTGCCCATTACAAAATTAGCAGGTTTAATATCGCGGTGTACGATGGAATTGGTGTGGATGAACTCGATACGCGAGATCTAGATAAATAATTAGTACATAATGAGAGTGGAAAACATAAGACACGTTTAAGCACGAGGCAGAATTGTCGTATGACTGAAAGTAGGTGAGTGGCAAGGACAACACGTACCAATTGATCAGCTAACAACAGCACAGTCTTCAAAGAAAAATGACGGTTGCATTGCTTGAAGAGATCCTCTAATGATGGACCTAGGAGATCAATGATCATAACATTGTAGTCGCCTTGACGTCCCGACCACATAATCCAGGGAACACCAGTACCACCCATGAGTGTTTTGTATATTTTAGATTCCTGCATGAGAGGGCTATGCTTAGCCAGAGCTGGTTCGAGTTTTATGGCAACTTCTTTGCCAGCCACAGTATGTACACCCAGGAATACCGTTCCTGTGAAGCGCAAATCATTTGTTAACCGCATCATAAAAAAAGGAAGAGGGACCTGAATAAGAAGAGGACATACCACATCCACCGTTAGCGATCTCTTCTTCTAACCTATATTTCCCAGCAAAAGCAGTGAAGTCCATTGGGTGAGGAAGTGGGACAGAGGGTCTCGAGAAGAAGAACCATTTAAACAACAACCCCACTAACGCGTGTCTTAGTCAGCTGTTGGCACGGCCGGACTTCCCAGGTCTGTCTCCTTGTCCCCGAAGTCTTGGTTACTCTGGTCACTTGGGTGTCTCCAAGTTTCATTTAGGTTAGCAACAATGTCGCATATATACTCCTATTGGGATATTCAGACAGAAAGAGCGAAACCTGGAGTCACTCTTAGACCGGAAACCGATTCTCTTCATCAACCTTGTGTGCTAACTCCATCAGGTGTTGCAACCTGACCTAGAAAGCAGGCCAATCACTCATCGAGAGGAGTGATTTTAAACGAGAGGAAGAGGTCGATGGCACAGTGTGAAGAGAAACTTGAGCGGCCAGTTGGGTGGTGAACGAATGACCTTGTGGTGGAAGAGACTCGTCTAAACGAATTTTGAGAAGAGCTCGAAGAGAAGAAGAGAAAGATGAGGGAAGGTATCACGAAAGGTTTGTCCTTTTGTTTTTCTCCTAAAATACTTTACTCGTAACTAATCCCAACACAGTCCGAACCCTCTAGAGGAGGTTAAAAATTGCTAGAGGCGTTCAATCGTCTCTGACAAGAGCCGCCATTCCAGCACCTACAAAATACACCCGTACCAACGCCGAAACCAACGTGGATACGTTCCCTCGAAACAACACGCTTACACTAACCTCATAGCATCCGCTATGTACGGTGTTATTTTGGCGTCAACAGGAGAAACCTCGCTACATCTTGTCAAGCAGAACTGGCGAATTTGTTCAAGTGCTCACCTAAAGTTGGGTTAAACTTCGCCAAGGCTTCGACTTCGAGTTTGGCAATTGTGAAGGAGAGAACGCCAAGCTGATGTTGAAAAAAACCGACAGTCCGAGTTCGAGAAAAACGAAGGAGGAAGAGCAAAAAATGGAAATAAACGAATCATCAGAATCTTCCTCATTTTCATCTGGTTCTTCTGGATCGTCGACAACCACCGCGTCACAAGTTAGCGCTGCCGCTCCTCCTACCCGAATACGCCGACCTTCCATCCGTACCTCAACATGTTCATCCCACAGTCGAGCCGGAACTCTCCCCCACATCAGCGTCTGAACCATTTCCCCAACGACATTGTCATCCTCTGCTCAACCTAAACCACTTCCCTATCTACATCTACGTCCTTCGAAGAGTAATTCAAACTCACTCCTAGTTCTGCTACCGTAAGCTACTATGATGCCAGCTGAATCTATTGATGAAATGAACTTTCCTAGTCCGTTTTTTATGATACTCCTCTCAAGCGGCGGGGACCGTTGGACCTAGGATGAATCTCACTACTATTGCTCGTGGTGCTTCCACTACATCGATCTCTACGTCAACTTCAACAACTTCTACTGTTTAACGAGGCAAGAGCCGGCCTAGCGGCGGCCTCTTGCTGAGGACCTGTAGCAGCTGCTCACAACCTGGGATGGAGGGGCCACATCTTCGATGTCAACACTTGTTACCCCGGTGTTGGATAATGGTGATCCCCAGACAACATTCACACCTTCTCTTGATGCAGCTGTGGCGCCAGACAATCACGACAGAGTGGAATACCCCAGTCCTTCACTTGCAAGCGCCAGGCAAGCTACTGAGGAGGCTTAGGACAGCCTCGTCACTCTGTTTACATTCACACCTCGTGATTTGTGCTCAAAGACCTAGTCAGAGAATCTTCAGTTACTACTCGAAACACCTACTGCCATTACTCTTTTGAGTAAACTATCAACCCGCAAAATTAAATCAAAAGACACTGCTCATCCCTCTAATAAGTTTTGTTATAAAATTTATATAAAATAAAATGAGATCATTAGATATTTCAAAAAAATCTGTTGTTCCTGGTATTTTCAACCAATCTTCTCGAAGTGGGAAACATAGTGCATGACGCGTTCCGCTAAGAGCGACTCATCCAGCAGATGGTAGTGGTGTACTTTTGGATCCTACCTAGAGTTCACTAACAGGGAGTTGACGGTTTCGGGATGTGACATTGATGTGACTGGACGGTGGACATCCCATCCAATATAATAGATAGGGCAAACGAGCCGTCTGCGACAGGAGGCTTGCGAAGCCTTAGATGCGTATGTACGTACTGGATGACTTTCCTTAACGAATTTGATTCTCTAAACCAAACGACGGGGTGCCAGCATCGGGGATTGAAATACTGGAATTTGTGCAAAGGTGAGCAGCGGGATTCCGCATGGTCAAGAAGGTCCCTTTTGAAAGGCAATTCCAGTCTGAAATAAGGATCCGGAGGAGTTACCCTCTTTCTAGATTTCGTGTTTGAAACGACCATTGAAGATGGGGGCAAAATATTTTCAGGGATCCAGCTGACTTCGGCGTTGCCTCTTGAAACGGGATTTAGGATTTGGGAGCCATTCTAAACGTTGATAATCTGCATAAAGGTCGAAAATTACACATAATTGCATAGTGCAAATTGGAAGAACAACATGTTACTTACCTACGCCGACCCTTATAAGCAGCTGGTTTTTTGGCATGGTAGCTTGCACCTGTACCATTCGAAAGACATTTTTTGCGTCTTATTATAATGGTTCAAACTCACCCCCGCGATTGTGTTACAACATATCATGCAGGCCGACACCTTTGCGCACGCCCCGGAATCCAAACCGACCCCCTGACACTCGAAAGTATCACCTCTATGTACACATTGTGTGCACCACGAAAGCAGCGGATGCGGAGAGGGGAGCCCGTTGCATTGGAATTTTCTTAATGTCAGTTCTTCACATGAGCTTACAACCCTAATGAACCAAAATGAATGTCTAGCGGAATTTTCGGTGTCAGCGCTTGTGAGGCAAGCGTTCTGGCAATCTTCTCGTGGCGTTTCAAGCCTCACGGTATGAACCTCGCATGGGCTCTTTCTCCGTGCCGCGTCCTCCATACGTATTCGGAGAAAGAACGACCATCGAATTCCTCCCCTATAACGCTTGAGTGTATGTAGACTGGTATTGGGATGTCGAGAGCCTTTGGATATTACGGCTTAACTACTGCGGTGACGTGGATAGAGTGGTCGGTGGCCGTTCAAATGACCACTCAACCTTACCGCCCTGTGCGTAACTATACCCCTGTGCTGTAAACGTACCTAATTGTGCCATTATAATTTATACAAGTACAACTCATTGAATATGTGGCCATCATTCTTCGTCACTCCCAGGTATTATTTTCGTGTAAGCTGGGATTTGAATCAACATATATATTAACCTTACTGTAATCCAGTTGTCTGTTTCGCTCTTTTTACTGATCATGCTCAGCTTGGTCGTCTGTTTAAAACGGTCATGGCACCTTCTTTTACCTGTGTCCATACTATTTAATTTTCTCTGGATGACAGGGAAAAAATTTACCCCATCCGATCGGACGAACCCTAAGTTAGCTTTCTCTGTTATGTGTCAAACTGCTCTGACGTTTCGACAGAATTTCTATTCCGACCTTACCTGAATCGAAGTAAGTAAATCGTGTCTAACGGTTGTTCACAAAATAGACGCCGACGTTTTTGCTAATCGAAAAATGCAATTATTAGAAATTCTTTTCAAATTGGTGAGCAATCGACTTCCACCAAGTGTGCTTGACGCTGACTAAACGACGTTAGATTCATTTATCCATGGCCAATTGACAGATCATCTGTCACCCGAAGCTCTCTGCGTGCCTAACGCCGACTGAAAGGTTGAAGTACCTTGATCTCATTTGCCCCCAAGCTCTCTGCGTGCCTGAAGGTTGAGGCTGACGCCGACTGAACGACGTTGGAGTACCTTGATCTGATGCCACTTCCACAGATTATCTGTCACCCGAAGCTCTCTGTGTACCTTTTGGATACAAATCTTAGCATAAATATTGGGCGAGTTTGCCCGCTCAGAGTCAAGAGACACAATGACCTTGCTCAAGCTTCTGCTCTCTGCCTTTTCTGGAGCTGGAATTGTACGTCTTATCAACTGAGATTGGTTATTATATCGATTTTTCTTCAACTTTATATAGCTCTCGGTGCAAGCGCTTCCAACTGGCTGGTCGTCCATCGGTTGCTACAGGTTTGTCTCTCAGATGCCATAGCATTGTCGAAAGAAATCATGATATTTTTTTAGTGATGTTACCAGTTCGCGAACACTTCGTGTCGCATCCTACACCGATATGAATAACATGACAATCGAGTCCTGCATCGCATTCTGTACACCAGGAGGATATAAATACGCAGGAGTAGAATTCGGTCGTGTACGTTGCTGTTCTGGCATCTGGAACCTGTGTACTGATGAATTCTCTTTCTTAGGAATGCTGTAAGTATATTCAGTTGGTCGACTTGAGATTTTCCATTTCTCCGAATCAATTATTTCTCAGATTGCGACATTGTTATCCGATCTCCAGGAGCACCGACTTCTTCAAGTACCTGTAACATGGCTTGCACAGGCAATGCCAATGAAATTTGTGGTGGTGCCGGGGGAATTAATATCTTTCAAAGGTCCCTCCAAATCTATCCTATAAAACTATTGTCAATGAGGTTCTGAATTATTCCAGCCCTTCTGCAATTAAGCAAACAGCAGGTACATTCCAGTACAAGGGGTGTTACCAGTACGTTCTATATATAGGACTTACTGTAGCTTTTGCTGACGATTCTGACAGAGATGGAGTTAACGGACTTCCGCGATCCCTAACACACCGGCTTTCAGTTTCTGGAGGTACAACCGCCGAGAGCTGTACCACTGCTTGCAAAGCTGCGGGATTCATTCTCGCCGGCTTGGAGTATGGTCAAGAGTGCTGTGAGTGACTCGAAATTTTGTGTGATATCGAAGATTGCAGTAACTGAGCATAGAAATTGATCCTCCAGGGTGCGACTCGTACATGCCTCTGGCTGTGCGCACACTTGATACAGATTGTAACATGGTCTGCACGGCCGACTACACCGAGCTCTGTGGTGCAGGGAATCGACTCGCCGTATACGTCGACTCCAGCGCCCCGTCTCTGGACCTCAACACGTGTTTGAATTCCGTTCAGCTTCAAGCTACTAACCCTCCTGTATTCAACTTTGATCTCGAAGGGCACTATGTGCCTGCGTTTCCTGGTGCAGCAGTCAGCGTTCCAGGAATACTCGGAAATTTCCAACTACCATCTACTCCAAACATACAAATCCTTGTTGTAAGCATTCTTCCCTTTTTATTACTTACTTCGCGAGGTAGCCTACTAGATGATTCCGAATATAGGCAAGAAGCGCCAATCAACCTCACACGTACGGTATTGCCAGCGGTGGCGGACTGACTGCTGTCACCACCAATCCCTTCCCAGGATTCACCGGTGCATGGGCTATGCAACCCGTTCCTGGAACTGGGCAAATATTCCAAGTGAACCCCACTGGCCCGTCCGTGGCGATAGGCTTCCAATATTGCGCTCAGGTAAGGAAACAAAACTTCTCTTGAGAAGTTCATTCGAATGCTAAAGATATTTCATTCCCTCAATACTTACATGTATAAATAGCCTAATTATTTGTCCGCTTCGACATACATCGGTCCACCCCTTCTCGCTGTCAATCATCGCTCTGATGTATGGGCTTTTTGCGCCAGCGTCGTTAGTGTGACATACCTTTTTAATGCCACTAACGGGCCATGCTCGGCTATTGTACTTGCTATGACCCCGCCTATCGTTTGACTGGGCCAAAACAAATCGTGTACCTAGGATGTGGCGAGGAGGGCCTTCTAGACTCCGACGGAAAAATTGTGACTCTAGATTCGTTGGTGTAGCGCTCAAGTTTTGAAGGGAAAGTTTGTTTTCGTTGTAAAGCATTTGGACTATGATTGAATTTCAGAAATTGAACGATACTAAAGTGCTCCAAATATTGATGTCTGGTTTCAGAGTCGCCTACCGTACTTATCTCGAGGTGAAAGAAACGCTAGGTATGCGGAGATTTGGAAAATTGTCACGTTCAAGTTCATTTCGAACCATTGTCATTATTGGATTCATCAGTGGTTGACCACAACTACTATGTCTTCTGGTAATTTATGCCACCACAAAGCTTTCTCGATTCCTACATGGCACTGCTGGTGGAAACCCAGCCCATACTAGCAAGCGTCGCATTCGTAAACGTTTAAATAATCCCGACACTAGCTTTCCATACTTGAAGATAGTACTTCTTTGATGAACATAGTATCCTGCTAGATACTACACATCATTTATGTAAATGCCATGCAACGTAGCCTTACGATCGTTAAAATTACAGCAGTGAGAGCGAGTTAGGGGGCATTATGGGAAATGTATATGACCGCTCATTGCATTCATTTCTTACACAGCAAAAAGAGGTTTATTCTATGATTGGGAGATAAGAGAAAACAACTTGCTGAAGAATATGGAAAAATTACCAGTTAAAAAACATACAGGCTTTCTTGACGAGGTTATTGACTGGCGGGAGCGTAACTGGTAAGGTTGGTACAGGGACAGGTATTAGATAAGCCTTATTAACTTATGATAGAGTGAAAAACTCACAAACTACAAACTTTCTTATCGCCGACCCGTCAGGAAACAGGGGAGACAAAAACATTTTATACCACTCCTAGCCCTGACACCCAAGAAAGTCGAAAAAAACAACAACATCAAGACAAAATCTATATAGGCTTGATCTTGAAGTGCAGAGAGATCAACGAGAAGATCAAGCACTGAAAGAACGACGTTTAGTGCTTGGACGTAGATAAAAATGCCGCAAAATGCTTACCTTGAGATCTTGGACAAGATAATAGAAAACACGGAGACCTTCGGGGTCCTCACTGTCCTGGATATCGACGAGGGAGCCAATTTTTGCAGTCTTGTATGAGACGGATGAGCAGATGAATATATAGGCTTTCTAGTGGGAACAGCTCTACCTCAAATGCGATATGGTCATTGCCGATCCTAATTTCGAGCTCCTGCTTCCCGACGATATCTTTTTTTGGCCAATTCGAGTCGTCTTCCCTGAGAAAAAAAAGTCGAATGTCAAAAATTTTGTGATCGGAAATGTCACGACACAGCGTACTTGGTGATTTCACTAGCCTCTACGATACGTTTGAGTTCTTTTATGACGAGAGGACCAATCCACACTATTGACATTGGTAAAACAAATCAATGACGTGTCTCCGAAAGAAGGGAAAAAGAGGGGAGGTTCACTTTCTTTACGGATCAGACTGTCATTTCGGTAGTTGGAATTGTTTGCGTAACGAAGACGGCCATGGGAGAACTCGAACTCGAGGAATTCGTGGCCATGCTTGCCGGAATGTCCAGTGCTGAAAGAAATTCATGTGAGCAGAAAATCCCGCAAGTTCAAGTTGGCTTGGGCGTACTAATATCTGGAAATTGAGGTTAGGCAGACGTTTTTTTAACTCTTTTTGCGATGAAGAAGATATATTATACCTGAGATAAAAGGGGTCGTGTTCGGCAGACATTTTGGCGGTAATGTGGTTGTAGTTGAAAGGCTTGTCGCACAAAGTTGTTGGTCGTCGGGGCTTGAACAATGTTCACACGCTTCAACATCAAGAGGAACGCGACCGCAGGCGACCGCCAAACACCATCATTAGGGCTCTGGAGTCATATGCATTCTCTAGGTATATCTGCTTTATTCCATCTGCTTCCAATCGACTGACTTGTAACATCTCGGTAACAGTTGTAGTCGGACGAAAGGCCTAATGTGAGGTCAATCACGATCCTAAATACCGTTCTAAAGTACTAATTTCAAACTTCTATGTTAGCCAATTGACACGATATGCCCGCTACTGATGTCAATATACTCTACGCGCAAGTTCGCAGGCGGATGATTGAAAGCGGAGAATGGGACCAGTAACCAAATTATCTCGACTCCAAACGCGTAACTCTCATTTTTGACGCGTTCGGAACAGGATACGCACTATATTAAGCGCAAAACTTAACGAAAGCGGATGGTCAGACGAGGCTCATGATCGAAGCAAAGGTAAGAATGATGATTAGTTTTCTTCAGCATTGACTTTGATTGTGTAAAAGTAGAAGCAGCAAGAACTATGGAACCACTTGTATTCTCTACCCTATTTTCAGAGATTTCTCCCCGTATTCAAAGTGAATTTTTTTCCTTCTTTTCACTGTAAAACCAACCCTAATTCAAATCACACCATGTAGCTTCTATCCCTTTGGCGGTGAAGCGAGAGGTTTCGAACCTAATTCGTCAACATGTTGAGAGGCACTTTGAATGATCCCATGTACTACGCCAACGGCTTGTTATAATGGACTGATGATCTGGGGCGTAAATTGTTTGTGAAAACGTTTACAAGATGAACCCGAAGGACATGACCTTGGAATCTGGAAAGGTTGTAAGGAAGGAACTTAGGCTGTGATGTAGGAAATATTTTACGAGGACTTGAGACTGATTCTGGATATGAAATTGCAAGTGAAAGGGAAAGGCACATCAATAATTGGCGATGAAATAAACAGACATGGCAGTGACGAAGATAGCGAAGCATCGTAGTAGCTACTATGCAAACCCCATAGTTAAGGGGTGCTGAAAGCGATATTTGAACATTGTCTGGAATTTAGAGAACTACGATTCCTGGCAGATGCAGCTTGATCGTATTGACCAGACAACCAGATTGAACAGTTGACCTTCTGAGTGATACTGACATTCTCACTCACACCAGCCAACTTGAGAAGGTATTCTTCTTGCTCTATTCTTCTAACTCTTATGCATACACAATTATGGCATTGGCACAAATAGCATCTTCCCGATATACGACAGCTTCATGATACATCACTTTGCCTCCTTCCGGAAATGTCGCTGCAGTTACCTGCGTTGAAAGAAAAGGTGAGAGAGAAAGATAGGTTGACGGTTAATTCGACTGACAGAGTTATACAAATGAGGCGCATGTTGCATATCGTGGGAGGCCTCATACATCATCTTCGTTCGCCCGAGGGAGACCTGATTGACGATCATGACTCGGTTTTTCATGAATCTATCCGCGTTTGTGGAGTAAATATCTGCTTTGGAGGAAACGATTGACGAGTAGATTCCAGGACCAAACATCCTTGCTAACGAAGACAAATAGCTCGAATGAGTATAGGATGGTAGAAAAAAGGTTGGCGTTCAAATCTCACCTCCTTTAGCCCTTTCCATGTTATAAGAACCTCGTAGGATGCAACACAGGTTACAATCCTTTCGCGTGCAACACACAACATTCTCAGGTTTTTCGCCGATTGAACATGCTCGTTTCGTTCCGTGAAACATCATTTGAGTATTTCCAACTTTGTTACTGTTCAATCCATCAATTATCTTTCAGTTGTCCACACTTGATTAAGTTGATAGTTGCATACCTATAATCGCTGAATTTTCCTAAATGGGTTAAACCGGACTCGGAATAAGCCACATAGAAGATGTTGTTGATACTCGGTACTGCTTTAGGGTGCTTCCATCCTTCGTAAAATTTCTTAGCGACTGTGTAGTGAAGAGTCAGCGTAATGATTAATTCCAGCAAAACGGCACTGACTTACTGATCGTGTATTCGGGTTCAGTCGGTGCCACATGGACCAGATTCTGCGATCGGGCGAGATTATTTGGGTTTTGATTAAAGACGTCTGAAAGCACTGCTTACCACGGGTGAGGTATAGCAGGAATGAATGTGGATGTATCCTGATGCATCAAGTGCTGCGTGGATCATGAGGAAGATCGTGAGCTGGCGATAGTCGTCGGTGGGTGGAGGACGGCAATGAGCTTGACTTATAATATCGACTCTAGTTGACTGTTTAGTTATAAGAACCCGTGGGTACCCGCATGGCAGGCACAGCTTACAGTGTCCACGTCGATAATGATTATTCTGACGTCCTATACTCTGCCATCACAAGTGCTGGGTGCTGAACGCTGAACGCTGACCCAGAGAGAGGTCCATCATAAGGGTTCGTGAGAAAATCAAAATCTTTGCTTGAACCCACCAACATCTTATGTTCGGGTTTGCTGCTGCTCGGTCGTCGCGTAGATACACTCCATCGACTGTGAAATGGGCGAGGTGTAGAGGCGTAAGATCGGAGTAAGGTCACTTCGTATCGTGCTACTCTTCTGTGTCTGACTCTGTTTGCAGTAACAAATTTACTAAAGGAACTGCAACAATCCATCCCGAAAGCTCGTAAGAGGCAGCTATTATCGAAATTTGACTCATGTATAATGATTTTTAGGTCTCCTAATACAACCCAAGCTCCGTAGGTGCATGGATGGCTTACGTATATTTTAACTGACTGTTGACAGAAGTGGTGACGATGTTCTTTCAGATCTGAAGCGTCTGGTTGACGACTCGAAGAGCACAGACAATGCTTTCTTAAAAGAACTGGAAAGGTTGTTTCCTAAAATCTACTTGAACTTCGACGGTTTCTGATAATGACCAGGTCGGTGGAAGCAGAGTTTCCTGAACCCTCGTTGCCGGAGTAAGCAACTGTTCATCGAATCTCATCTCCTTCCTTATATTCCTTCTTAAAGATCAGCCGAGACAGAAGCATCTCATTCCCTTTTCCAGTGAGTATTGCTATCAAGGTTGCTTTTTCGGCCATCCACTAACAAGTTAGCAGAGAGTCCCAGGCCGATTTTAGATCATTAGGCCTCAAATACGATCCTTCCACTTTACCCCTACAAAGGCAGCTTACTGCAAGAGACGATGTCAGTGAAGAAGAATATGCCATGACGCTTGTCCATGGCCGGAGCGCCTTCCCACCTCATTTGCATCCACGAACACACGGTATCCCTGTCGTCAATATTCATTTTCGCTCACACCACATCCCCCTTCTCAAACTCTTCACACATTTCGCCCTTCACGCTGCTTCCTCCCTTGGCATTCCGGCATCCAACCCGATCCCCTTGCCCACACAGCGGTCCTTGTGGACGGTCATTCGAAGTCCCTTCGCTCACAAAAAGTCGCAAGAGAACTTTGAACGGCGAGTGCATAAACGGGCCATCAAAGCATGGGATGCAGATCCGGAGGTTGTGCAGCGCTGGATTTCATATCTTCGGAAAAATGCGATGCCTGGTGTTGGTATGAAAATTACGATTTGGGACAGAGTACCTCTTGGAATTGGAGCTTCGGACCTGGATAGCTTGGATACGATGGAAAATTTGATGGTCGAAGCACCTTCAGATATCAAAACCTTTGGGCAGCAGATTGTTGCCGAAGAGGCGAAGAAGTCGGGAGGTTGATGTTGGCACTATACTACAGGTAAGTAACATAATTCATTCAGTATGTTTATACACGCGCTCTATCTCACAGTCGTAATGGTTGCTTTTATCTACAGGCGATCATCATGCATCATTGATTATCCGTTAATCACTTTTTATGAATCTGATTGATTATAACCATCTACCAGAGGTGTTCGAGTTTAGGTCAGATTTTGTTGATTTCACTCCCCCAATGAAGTCTTCAAAATTCGCACTGTCTCAGTTATCGCCCCTGTTGCACTAGAAGTCTATTTTTTTTCAATCAGAGTCACTTACTCTGGTTGATGTGTTCAATTGAGTTCTTGACCGAGATCAAGGCAATTGAGATGACCCCTCATCAGCACTACCATGATTGCTGAGTTTACTCTTCTCTAACTTTATTCCTCTACATAACGGAGTGCTTGGAGATGATCGCGTCTTGGTTACTCGTTCGTTATCATCATTTTCATATAACTCTAAAGACCACAGATTAAACATGAACTCGACTCGTTCTCTTTCAAACTTCTACCCCCTCTTTTTTTCGAGCGGGACGGTTTCCAGAATTCCGACGGCTTCTGACTTCACAGCTTGCTGTGCAGGCACGTTTTGAGCAACATATTCCTCTCCTGATTCCAGGTATTTGATTGGCACTTTAGTCGTTGCAGGCAACGCTCTTTTCATATAACGGCTATCAAGAGTCCACAGATGTCAAACAGACACTCTTTTCTCCTCTTACACCTGAATTATTTGCCTTGGGTTCTTCTGGCCTGCATCGTGCCGAGTCCTGCTCAAACAAGTGGACAATTTCAATGGCGTTTTGCAAACGGTGTAAGCGAGCGAGTCCATCCGGATTTTATTTAAACTGTTTCCTCACTTTCTCGCTTTTACTTTTTCCAGTTTTTGTCAACTTCACTGCCAACTTGTGTTAGCATCCCAATCATTGTGGAGCCATTGAATGATTCAACAAATACTACCGGGACACCTCCTTATTATATGATCGCGTTTGTTCTGGGTGGAACTCCAGTGACGACATTCATTGGTAATGATGAGAACAACCTGAGATGGTCACTCACTGAGCCTGTCAGTAAGTATTCAAAGTATTCATCCAAGTTTACGAAGTGATCAGGCAAGCAATAGATACCCAATTGGTTTTAAGTGTGGTTGATGCGAATGGTGACTCTGGTGGTATGCCTCCCAACATCTACACGACAATAGGTGATCGATATCTCTTTCTACATAATTTGATGCTGATTATTTTAAAGCCGCCGGGACAACAGCGCTATGCACAACACCCTTGGAGACCCCAGAATTCAAGATCGCTACAAATGTTACAGGGGATTTATCCACTTGCCAGCCTTGGAGGTTTACCATCACGGGAGGCGTTCCGCCATATATTATAACTCTTCCGGCTTTCAATTCCCGCAATGTAACCAATGAAACAATCTCTTTTGGTGATAATAGTTTTACTTATATCAATCGTGCTAAACCGGGCACGCATCTTTTTGGTGCGTGATTTGATGTGGCTTGAATGAAGCACTCGTGATTGGTGTTTTCATCCTTTTTGATTTTGATAGGCGCAGTCAGTGATTTGTATGCCTTCAAATGCTCTTACGAAAAATCAAGCTCACCTTTCATGATTATCAGCACAGGACGCTGGGCACACGGAACCGCAATGGTCAAGACGATAGGTTGGTCGAGAAGACCTGCTATTTTCTGCTTTATATAATTGACATAGCCATTTCGTTGGTAGGTTCGAATGATACTGAATGCACTGGTTTGAGGAGCTCAAGCGACAACTCGACCATCACTCAACAACAGGAAGGAGGCACAAGCCAGTCAACTCAACGACACACCGTTATCATCGCGGTTTCCGTGATATTTTCACTGCTCGTCATGATTAACTTTGGCATCGCTGGCTTTCTTTACCTGCGTAAGCGGAGGAAACAGGCTGATGCTGAGTTTATCGCCGTTCGTCCGTTCGGTAGTTCAGGTTTTGTGTCCGTCAAAGGCATCAACCGCTATCTAGCGTCAACCCCGAGAAAAGCACTTTTTTCTACAGAGTCTATCGTGATGAGAACAGCCAGTCCTGTGCAGCCCGGGCCACCGTTTATGCAGTTTCGTTCCCCCACCTCTACAAATATTACCTCTGTACCAGGTCACACCCAAGATCTACCACTTTCTGTTAGCGATTATGGTCCTTTTGACGATGTTTCAACAAACCCACCAAGGAGCATGGTTTCCCTTCCCAGTTTCGCTAGCTTTCCTTTGACTTCAATGCGAGCAACGAAGAACTTGAACAATCAGGACAGAGGAGACTCTTGTGACGAAGTGGAGCACCTAGAGTTCTATCATAATGAAGCTGAACCTGCTCTCTCAGATACTGGGAGCAATGTTCTACCGAGATCAAGTCACTATGCTGTGGTGGGGACGGGCCGGGGTTAATAAGTGGGCGATTACTGCCGAGTGCTTTATATTCTACATATACTGGGTACAATTTGAAATTTAAATTCAAACATACTTAAATCTTTGTCAATTTAAGTCATTGATGCATGGCATCATGCAGACTTACAAATTCTGATTACGGACTAAACTACTGAGGCCCCTAATGCCTCTCTCCCTTCTCCACAGATCCTCACTGCACTGCTGAGGTACACCTATAGCAATCATAGCAATCCCATCCCCAGTCAGCCCAACATGGAAACATTGTTTGGAGGATCCTGCTAGTCTAGGTGGGGTAGTGGTCCTTCTGGATGATGTGGTTGAGGTAGAGTGCTTCACAAGTGCAGGTTACTTGTGAGTTGCGTAAGTAAACTTGCTTAAAATACCTACAAGTTGATAACTCACAGGTGCAAGTCACTTGTTTCCCATGGGTCAACACGGGTGCAAGTATCACTTTCGGGATATCATAAGTACTCATGAGTAAACTTGCAATTAAATTCATGATATTGTGTATTGAAAGTACTATAAATTATAATGAATGCAAAGGCTAGGGACAGTGAATATTCTAATTGATGAGCAGAGGATTCCTCTGCTCATCAATCGGTTAATGATAGGCCTGTCATACACCTTCCAATGACAATCAGGATTGAGGTGCATGCGGTAGCGGGTCTAAGCCTCTGAATTATTCATTTCACAAACAGGTACAGCTTACTACTATTTGTGTAGAAGGAAGTGGGTGGGTGAATATCAGAAGAAATGATCTTTCTGAGGAAGATGATGAGGGTGACTCGGAAAGAAGAGATACTCTTCTCCTTTCCTCTCCATCCTGTTTTTGTCTCCCCTCGTCTCATTTGTGAGATACTCCTATTATACAACCTCAATCGCATCTCCCATTAGGGACAAGATGTGATGTGTTATTTTCTGTGACCGTTTACACTCTTAGAGTAAAGAAACATGTGCATGGTTGGTAATCCCTTGGCATCCTCATTGAACTTGAGTAAAGATTTCTTTAAACTCGACCAATGATGATCGGGATTGAGGTGCATGTGGTAGTGGGTGGACAGCTTAGCGGCCAAACTGCCAGCTAAGCCTCCAAATTATTCATTTCACGAACAGGTACAGCTACAAATGGTTTTTATTTTTATTTTTTTATGGATGAGACGACTTTGAAGAAGGAAGTGATGTGAGGAGGTTTGTGAAAAGATTAAATGATAGTCTGTGATTATGATAAATGAAAGGCAGGAGTTAATAGTACAAAGATAGAAAGAAAGGTAAGGGAAAACGCGATGGTCAAAGAGAAATGAAGGGGGGACTTAGTCAGGAAAGCAGGATGCGGGTTGTTCCATTGGAACACAATTTCAGGTGTGTGCATATAATAAGCCTTGAAGTAGGGTTGGATTCTTTCATATATAGATGAGGAAGGCTTTGGATGCCCATCGACCTGTAGCTTGAATGATGACGGTGGAATGCCGTGTTCAGCTAAGTTGGTAGCACCCCCAGCTCACATAGATTGTCCAGTGATATCACAGTCAAAGACAGATTGTAACCGCATCATGAAAAAGAACCGAGTTGGTACTCTTCCCTCCTCTGTGAACCATAAGGCTGATGAAACTGGGTGTATGTTGTCATGGGAATTCAGATATCAAGTGAAGTGAGTTAAAGGCTGGTGACCAAACTGGTCACCTATGATAATAATCTTTTTTCCTTTGAAGAAACGGTCAGCCTTGTGACCTGGGAGTAAAAACTCATACTGTGATGGGGACATTTTGACGGTGTCACGCTGTATGACTTTTTCCAATTTTGTAAGGTTTTTTCATTGAGGAAAGCTAGCTCTCCTAGCCTCATAAGTCCAAAGAACCCCGTGGTCAACATTGCCACAAAAAGTAGGTCGTTATGAGATGTAGAATGCTGATAGTGATTGATGACGAGATGAAGGTCGTCAAGGGAGAGTGCACATTTATGGACAGCTGCTTTTCCTTTCATTTGCATGCAACCTTGCAGTGTGCAACATACAATGATGGAGTTATGGGCTTCTCTGACCATCAGAAAGGTGTTTTCAAGTTGCTGTACAATGCTGGATAGATATGTGTTGATGGAATGGGGATTGATATGATGACACATGTAAACAGTGAAGAATGAGAGGGTTTTGAGTGATGGTTCCACAGGTAGGTTGGAGTACTTTACACTCCCCCACACAATCCGAGCAGATCCGAGCGGAATGGTCAGAATTTGGTCGGAATGGTCGGAATTTGATCGGAATGTGATCTCAGTGAGCACCCAGCCAAATTTGACTCGGACTCGGAATGATTCCGACCAAATTCTGACCAAATTCCGACCATTCCGAGCGGAATCACTAGGATCCAGTGGGATCCCAATCCCTAGACTCGCTACCAGTGCATTATGCGGCAACTTTATCCAAGCAACTGCAACATCAACCACAACAAGGACAACATTACCTATCGGACTATGAAAATTAAGGTTGCTGCATAACGACTGGGAGTAACCGGGCACTTTTAGAGAGGTCTCGATTTGTGACAAAGACTTAGAAAAAAATTAATGTTTGTGCTCAACCGACTTTTGCCTCTCATCGCTCGTTTGCTAAATTCCCATCAGTTTTCCACAATTCTTTTTGTACAATCTATTAATTACAAGGATAGACTTTAGTTCTAACAAAAATTTAGAGTTATTTCGGAGGAAATGAATCAGGTAGAGCCAAATTCAAAGTTTTACTGTGAGAGGATGAGCTGGAATTGGGTATTTGAGACAGAGTTCTCCCTTGATTTGGAGTGGTGTATGGGGAATAGAAAGTGGGCATGTGGTAGGTGTATGGAGTGTAGTATTGTGGAGGCTGGTGCATAATGGGTTGTGGTTGTACAGTGGATAATATGCCATTGGCATCATTGGTGTAGAAGGTGAAAATGGGCTGGAGAAGGTTGTCGATGGCAGGATTTGTGAACTCTCTGGTGTTGCCAATCGTGTCGGAGGGATCCACGTTGCAGTTGACACTGAACCTGACTGGGCATCCAAACAGTTGGGTAGAAATCGACTTAATGCAGGAACATCTGAACTATTGGATTAAAGTAAGCATATAAATTCATCAGAAAATCTCGACTCACCCTCGCATAGGTTTTTTATAAAGCGCATGGATCCAATGCGACCTGGG
>Ga0193742_1000300_pt1 | contig 34976 bp, 28 predicted proteins | sample L2c1metaG_FD_165511 | JGI IMG/M metagenome (GOLD analysis project Ga0193742, IMG submission 165511) | Soil microbial communities from a riparian zone of the East river system, Colorado, United States - L2c1 | ecosystem: Environmental > Terrestrial > Soil > Riparian zone | place: USA: East River... | reverse complement strand
TTGAGCCTGCTCTCAAGCTCCCCCACATGCAATTCCAGCTTGTGGCCATCCGGATCAAGAAAATAAAACGACTCCCCCTCGCTGCGATTCTCCTGCCAACCCTGCGCCCCAGCCGCTCTCAACCTCCCGACGGCACCGTCAAAGTCCCCAGCATCGACCGTGAAGGCAAGGTGCGTGTACTCCCCGAGCGGCCCCGTTCGCGTCCCCTCATCCAGGCTAAGGCAGATCCAGTCCGTCCCCGCCTCGAGATACGCACCCTTGTACCACCGCGCCACAGGTTTCAGCCCAACAACCCCGGTATAAAAGGCAAACGATGCCTCCAGGTCCCGAACCGCCAGCGTAATGTGATTGATCCCGCGAATCATCTCCAGATCATCGTACCTCCGGCCCCTATCTCCCGATGCCGCATCCTCCGCACTTCACAACCCTCGATCGGGCATCGATATACTTCCCGAGAGGTGCCCGGCCATGCTGGCTCGAATCGCAGCAACATTCGCCTGCCTGATGCTTCTCTCCTTCGGTCGCGCGCAGATCCCTGCTCCCTCTCAACCCACGCTCAGCGCTCACTCCACCCTCGTCCTCGTCCCCACCCTCGTTCGCAACAAGACAGGCGAACTCGTCTACACCCTCAACGCCAACGATTTCACCCTCACCGACGACGGCGTCCCGCAAAAACTCACTCTCGAGCAGGACACCGGCGGCGAGCCTCTCGCCCTGGTCGTCGTCCTTGAGATCGGAGGCGCCGGAGCCCGCGAATTCAACAAGTTCAGCACCATCGCTCCGCCCATGGCTCCCATGCTCGAATCCATCCTCGGCAACGTGCCCCACAAAGTCGCCGTAGTCGCCTTCGACAGCCAGCCCACCCTCCTTCAGGACTTCACCCCGGATATCGACACCGCCGCGTCCGCCATAAGCGCTCTCGCTCCCGACTGCACCCGTCAGCACCACCTCAACGACTGCGCCTCGCCCCTTGCTCTTCACAACGTCCCCCTGGGAGACAACGGAGCCGCAATCCTCGACAGCATAAATTTCTCCGTCGATCTCCTGCGCAAACAGCCGCTTCCGTATCGCCGCGCCATTCTGCTCGTCAGCGAAACCCTCGACCGCGGCAGCCACATCGGCATCGAAGACGCCGTTCGCGTCGTCAGCGACACCAACACCGTCATCTACAGCGTCGCGTTCTCCACTGGAAAATCCGAAGCCGCCCACTACGCCGCGCGGGAGCTACCCACCCAGCCCGGCGCCCTCTGGATGGAGAATCATCATCCCAACCCGCCCCACGGCTGTATGGGCAAAGATCCCAATCCCGACCCCGACGCCACCCACAACAAGGCTATCCAGGCCTACGACTGCGCTACCCAGCTCCTTCCCCCACTGGCCCTCGCCAAGATGGCCGCCATCATGGCGACCGACGGCCTCAAACGGAACGTTCCCGAGACCGTCGCCGGCCTCACCGGCGGCGAATACTTCAAGCTGATCAACGCCAAAAAATTCGAGCGCGACCTCGCCACCATCTCCAACCACATCCCCAACCGCTACATTCTCAGCTTCCAGCCGCAATCGCCCCATCCCGGGCTTCACGCCCTCAATCTGCAGCTGAAGGACTATCCGGACCTCCGGATCACCTTCCGAGACGGCTACTGGGCCGATGACGCGGATAGTCCTGTCCATGACCCCGGTCCCACTCACTAGGGGAATCGGCCTGTTCCTGCTTTCTATGGACACTCCTGATCAGGAGTGTCCTCCTGAGCGAAGCGTAGCGTAGTCGAAGGATCTGCGGTCTTCCTCGCCGGAGAAGCGGTTTGGAAAGAACATTACGCCGGGGCACCCATTGCCGCATCCCCTGCGCTTCCCTATCATCAAATTAAGATGACCACTCCCGCCCCCGACCACAAGCGCTACTTCATCGACAAGCTCGGCGTCTCCGATCGCCTCATCGAGCGCTGCCTCGGCGAAGCCCTCTCGGCCGGTGGCGACTATGCCGATCTCTACTTCGAATCCGTGAGCGCCACCTCGCTCGGCATCGACGAATCCATCGTCAAGACCGCCTCCCAAGGCATCTCCGTAGGCTGCGGCATCCGTGTCCTCTCCGGCGAGCGCACCGGCTACGCCTACACCGACGACCTCTCCTCCGACCGCCTTCTCCGTGCCGCCCGCACCGCCGCGCTCATCGCCTCCGGCCCCGCCAAAGAGCTCATGAGCGGCTTCCGTCACACCGAATCCGACTCCCTCTACCCCATCACCGGAGCCACCGCGGACGCCGAGATCGCCCAGAAGCTCGCCCTCATCCAGCGCGCCGACGTCGCTGCCCGCGCCTACGACCCGCGCATCACCCAGGTCCGCGCCAGCTTCTCCGACGAGCTGCGCCGCATCCTCGTCGCCGCCTCCGACGGAACCTACGCCTCCGACACCCAGCCTCTCTCGCGCCTGAACGTCTTCGTCATCGCCAAGGACGCCGCAGGCAACGACGGCGCCGGCAACACCGCGCGCGGCTCCTCAGGGGGAGGCGGACGCATCACCATGGACTTCTTTGAGGACGACAAATCCCCCGAGCATTTCGCCCGCGAGGCCGCCCGCACCGCCATCCTCCAGCTCGGCGCCATCGAGGCCCCCGCCGGCGAGATGGAGGTTGTCCTCGGCCCCGGCTGGCCCGGCGTCCTCCTCCACGAAGCCGTAGGCCACGGCCTCGAAGCCGACTTCAACCGCAAGAAGACCTCGGCCTTCGCCGGCCTCATCGGCCAGCAGGTCGCATCGTCCAAGGTGACCGTGGTCGACAACGGCCGCATGCCCAACCGCCGCGGCTCCATCAACGTCGACGACGAGGGCAACCCCACCCAGGAAAACGTCCTCATCGAGAACGGCATCCTCAAGGGCTACCTCTCCGACAAGCTCTCCTCGCGCCTGATGGGAACCCCCAACACCGGATCCGGCCGCCGCGAGAGCTACCACCACATCCCCATGCCGCGCATGACCAATACCTACATGCTCAACGGCGAAGACATGCCCGAGGACATCCTCAAGTCCGTCAAGCGCGGCCTCTACGCCGTCAACTTCGGCGGAGGACAGGTGGACATCACCAACGGCAAGTTCGTCTTCTCGGCCTCCGAGGCCTACCTCATCGAAGACGGCAAGGTCACCCGCCCCGTCAAGGGAGCCACCCTCATCGGTAACGGTCCCGAAGCCCTCAAGTACGTCTCCATGGTCGGAAATGATCTTGCCCTGGACGAAGGCATCGGAACCTGCGGCAAATCCGGCCAGTCCGTCCCCGTAGGCGTAGGCATGCCCACCATCAAGCTCGACAAGATGACCGTCGGCGGAACCGGATCGTAATATCCATAAGCTGTACGGCTAACGAAAACCATTCATCTGCAGAAGCAGGTCTTCTGAACTTGTTCGTTTGGAGCGGATTCTCTTATCGCGCGGTCCAGCCACCATCGATCGGGAGCGACGCGCCGGTCATGTTCGCGGCAGCCTCTGTACACAGGAAAACTACGAGTGACCCGATGTCGGCTGGTTTCGTAAAAGCTCCGCTGGGTTGCTTTTCGAAAAGAAGCGCTTTGGTCGCCTCTTCATAACTCACGCCATCGCGCACCGTACGAGCCTGGATCTGCTTCTCGACGAGCGGCGTAAGCACCCAGCCAGGACATACTGCGTTGCAGGTAATTCCTTCACCAGCCGTCTCCAACGCAGTTACTTTCGTCAGTCCGATCAGGCCATGCTTCGCCGCGACATACGCTGACTTGTTCGGAGAAGCGACCAGGCCGTGGGCAGACGCGATATTAATAATGCGTCCATAACCGCTGCCGCGCATTCCGGGAAGCGCTGCCGCCGTGCAGTGAAACGCTGCAGAGAGATTCACCGCAAGAATTGCATCCCATCTCTCTTCCGGGAACTGATCGACAGGAGCCACGTGCTGTATGCCTGCGTTATTCACAAGAATATCGAGAGACCCGCAGTCCGTACGAACTCGTTCAATCATCTGTCGGCATGCTCCACCCTTTGCAACGTCTGTATCGAAATAGCAGATACTGACTTTGAACTGGTCACGGATTCGATCGCAAATCTCCCTGGAATCCGCCGCGCTCTCCAGCCCATGCAAGGCAAGATTGCATCCCGCTCGTGCAAGCTCCGTAGCGATCGCGAGACCGATGCCGCTGGTCGATCCGGTAACAAGGGCCGTCTTGTCTGTAAAGGTCATCTGCTTCCTCGTGAGTGACTAAACCAGGCTCCCGCTTTGGGTTGGACAATTCTAGCCTCAACGCACCACCACTGCTCCATGTTTAAAACACGCCGCGAAGCTAACCACCGTGTTCCGCAGGCCGAAGCGGAGCGATCAAACAATCAGACCCCCTCTCCCTCGATTCGTGATAAAGCAGATGCATGCACATCCCAGGCTCATGGATCCTGCTTCTCTTCGTCGCTCTTATGGCAGCGGTTGCACTGGTTCTGCTGCGCCTCACCGAGGCTGGGCATCTCGTCCACCAAAGAATCCCTGACCGGCCACACCGGCGCCTGCTCCTCGTAGGCGTAGGCATACCCACCATCAAGCTCGACAAAATGACCGTCGGTGGAACAACGTAGACAGTTTAGGAAACCACATGAACCTGGCACTTGTTTAACAACTTCCCTAAGATTCATGGGCTAAAGTTATGCCATGGATTGGAGTCTGTTCTACGGGAAGACCTCTGTGGTCGGCATGCTGCTTTTTACTGGCACATTGTTGACTGGGTGTGGTTCCGGACTCGTGAGTGCGACTACAGCGGCACCGGCGATTTCAGGCCCATCCATATGGGTGGGAGCCTGGGGAGCGTCGATGACGAATGCCGAGCCTACAGGCGACAACCAGGGCGGGACGGATCGGAGCTTCCGGTTCCTCGTAACCTCGACGATCGACGGCACCCGGGAACGGGTCAGGTTCTCCAACGTGTATGGCACGACGACAGTGACAATCGGCGCGGCGCGATTGTCGGCGGCTCGAGACGGATCGCCCGCGATCGACAGGAACCGTGATGTTCCACTGCTCTTCGATGGACAGAAGATCGTAACAATCTTACCGGGGCAGGCGGTAATCTCGGATCCAGCAAATCTTGCATTTGGGATTGGACAGGTGCTGGCGGTCTCGATCTATCTGAAGGGAAGCTTTGGCCGAGTAAGCCGGCACGATTCGGACTTCATTACTAACTACACCACCGTAGATGGCGCAGGAGATAAGACGGCGGACACCAGTGGAGGATCTTACACCGGAACGCTGGGTGACTGGCTCCTGATTAACGAGATTGACGTTTACGGACAATATCAGGGAACGCTGGCGATGTTTGGAAGTTCCACCACAGACGGGTTCAAATCGGACTACGGCTCAGACCATGTGTACCCTGTCCCAAATATGCCGCTACCGCAGCAGCACGCAGACCGTGTCTCGGACCTGATGGCACGGCGGCTGAATACGCTCGGATATCGCATCGGCATCATCAATGCCGGCATCCCGGGAAACACCGTTACAGACAGCCCATCGAACGCAGCCGCAACATCCACCTTGAACGCAAATGACCGCATGACTCAGGATGTGTTGGGGCTTCCGAACCTGCTGGGGATGGTCACCTATTTCGGGTCGATCGACCTTCGTTCTTCGGACTGCAAGAGTGCACCGGAGATAGAGAGCGCAACCCAGCGTATGGTCCAGACAGCCCATGCTGCGAAGGTTCCGGTAGTGATGGTCACACTGCCACCGACGGCGTTGTGTCAGAACCCCGGCCAGCCGAACTATGGGCCTTCGCCATCGGCGAATGACCCGTACGCCGGTGGCGTGCAACCTGGACCGCCGAATGGGGCGGAGGTGCAGCGCTTGCTCTTCAACCAGTGGGTTAGGACGACCGGTGCGAACCTTCCCGGTGTTGCGGGCATTGCGGACTACGATCGAGTGCTCAGCGACCCACAGCACCCCAGCTTCATGCTTCCCCTCTACAACAGCGGCGACAACTTCCACATGAATGGAGCGGGATATCAAGCGGAATTGAATGCAATTCCGCTGACGATGTTGCCACCCCCGGCGAAATAACTCCTTCGATCCCGAGGAGTAAGCGGATGAATCGGGACCCCGCTAAAGATACTCAGCGATTCTCAGGCTGCTGACCGCAACTTTATCAGCCTGAGAATGGTTAAAGGTCATATGCGTCTCTTTCTACCGAGAGCTTGCGGCTGGCTTGGCCTGCTTCGCATGGTCACTCTGTGTATCGTTATGACTTCATTGTTTGGGTTGAGCAGCTGTTCAACGCCTCACTCGCTCTTCGCTGTGGGAAATGAAGGAAGCACGACGCCGCCGCCGGATGCGCAACCGCAGTGGGTCGTGGGTTGGGGCACTTCGCCGCAGACGGCGCTACAGTCGACGACAAATCCGGGTGGATCGGACCAGAGCTTCCGATTCATCATCGTGCCCACAATCGATGCGACCGAAGAGAGGGTTCACTTTTCAAACCTCATGGGAAAAACTCCCGTGACGATCGGGGCCGCACGCATTGCCGCCGCAGTGGGTGTGGGACCAGCAGTTGACGCGACGCGGGACATGTCGCTGACATTCAGCAGTAGCTCGTCGGTGACAATCCCCGCCGGACAGGAGGTCGTCTCCGATCCGGTCAACATTAGTTATCAGTACGGAGAGAAGCTGGCCGTAAGCGTGTACCTCAAGGGAAGCTTCGGTCCGCTTACCATGCATGACTCACAGGTGCAGACAAATTTTGCTACGCCATCGGGTGCAGGCGATGCAACAACGAGCACAACCGGAACAGCCTTCGCGAACACGAATACATCGTGGTACATGTTGACGAGCGTAGATGTATACGGGCCATATCAGGGCACCGTGGCGCTGTTTGGAAGTTCGTCCATCGATGGGCATGCATCGAATTTCGGCGATACGAACAGTTACCCCACGCCGAATTTTGCAATCGCGGCGCAGGACCACGACCGGCCCTCAGATTGGTTGGCGCGGCAGTTGCTGGAAGCTGGATATCGCTTCGGTGTATTGAATGCCGGTGAACTCGGTGATCCCGCAGCCGAGGACCCCGCAACAGCATCAGGCCAATCAGTTGCGGGTGTGGACCGGATCCAGCACGATGTGTTGCAGCAGGCAGGCATTAAAGCAGTCGTCATCTACTTTGGCGGCATTGACCTTCGAGAAGACTGCAAGTCAGCCTCCGATGTGGAGGCATCGCTGACCAATATGGTGCAGCAAGCCCAGGAAGCCGGCGTGCGGGTGATCTTGGCAACGGTTCCACCATCAGCATATTGCACCACCTCAGATTCAGAACTGGTCCCGTCAAGTGCAAATCCGTACGCCGGCGACCTGAACCCGGGACCGGAGAATCCCGGATCCACACAACGGCGGACCCTCAATGACTGGATTCGAGCGGCTGGGGCACAGTTGCCGGGCGTCGTGGCCATCGCGGATTTCGACAAGGCACTGTCAGACCCGGACCATCCGGACTTCATGCTACCGAACCTTAACTCGGGCGACAACTTTCATCCCAATGGGACGGGGTATGGAGTGCAATCGGCGACGATCCCGTTAAAGGCGATCCTCAGCCAGTAGTTCTCCGTCACGCAGCATCATCGCAGGTCCCTACGCAAGCCGCGAGTCTATGTGGGATAGTGGCGCGAAGCGTTTTGCAGAATGCCGCCGCCGTATCCCGATACGAAGAACTTGAGCGACAACCCCTGTCTACAAATCCCTAAATCCCTCCACACACCCACCAGTCACAAATCTCACGCCTTCCTTGTCAAACAATTGGGCGGGTGGCCCACATCTGACAATCAAACACAATAGCGGGTGCCCCACATCTCGACTCTGAGATGTGGGCTTTGCAGGATGTAGAGCGCATGACATCAAGGCGAACTTTGCGATGACGGGCCATCGCGCGAAAGCGTGATCCGCATCCAGGTACAGCGGGGCTTCAGCCCCGCGTCTAAACCCGCCGCAAAGCCGCGCACCGCTCTGCCAAAGGCCGGAGTGTAGCGGAGCCGAAACGGCCCTTATGATAAAGCTGATGCATGCACATCCCAGGCTCATGGATCCTGCTCCTCTTCGTCGCTCTCATGACAGCAGTCGCACTGGTTCTGCTGCACCTCACCGAGGCTGGGCATTTCCTCCACCAAAGAATCCCTGACCGGCCACACCGCCGTCTGCTCCTCGCCTCCATCTCCTTCTTCGTTACATTTCTCGCAGCCCGCCTGCTCGTCTTCTCCATCCAGCATCATGTTGGGCCCTTCGGATACGTGATCGTCGGCGGCAGACATATCCACCACCTCGTCTGGGGAATCCTCCTGCTCCTGCTCAGCGGCTACGCCACGCTAGCGGAAGCAGGAACCGGAGACACCCCCGCCTCGATCTTCTTCAGCCGGTCGCTCTCCATCGCCTACGGCGCAGGTGCCGCTCTCACCCTCGACGAGTTCGCCCTCTGGCTCAACCTCGATCCGGCGGCCTACTGGTCTGCCCAGGACCGCGAGAGTATCGATGCCGTGATCTTATTCGGCGCTCTACTGGCTATCGGGACATGGGGCGCACCCCTGCTGCGAAAAAAAGATTAAGCGCAATCCAACTCTACGGCATGGCCAGGCACGAATTCCGAAGCTACAAATCCCTCCACACACACCCACCAGTCACAAATCTGACGCCTTACTTGTCAAACAATTGCGACCTCTTGCCCGCTCCATCCTCCATCCCTGTACGATGAGTATCTGTAGCCTCTAACCAGTCGTCTCGGAAGAACCTTACGTCGCAATGCCCAGCAGCTCCCAGTTCTTCGCACGCATCTTCAGAGCTTTCCGCTATCGCGACTTCCGCTTGATGTGGACCGGGGCCTGCGTCTCCACTATTGGAACCTTCGTTCAGCAGTTCGCCCAGAGCTGGCTCGTCTACGATCTCACCAACGACGCCTTCTACCTCGGCCTCGACCTCTTCCTCGGCCAGCTCCCCATCATGATGTTCTCGCTCTTCGGAGGCGTCTTCGCCGATCGCATGGATCGCCGCAAGATGCTGCTCGCCTCCCAGTACATCCAGATGGTCTGCGCCTTCCTGCTCGCCGCGCTCTTCGCCCTTCACCTCATCAAGGTCTGGCACATCCTCACCCTCAGCTTCTTCGTCGGCCTCGGCCAATCCTTCGGCGGCCCCGCCTACTCCGCCCTCCTCCCCACCCTCGTCGATCCCGAAGACCTCTCCAACGCCATCGCGATGAACTCCATCCAGTTCAACCTCGCGCGCATCATCGGGCCCGCCCTCGGTGGCCTCGCCTACAAGCTCTTCGGAGCGACCTGGTGCTTTGCCCTCAACGGCGTCTCCTACGTCGCCGTCATCCTCTCGCTCTTCATGATCCAGGTGAAGTTTGTCCCCACCAAGACGACTGAGTCCGTCCTCAGCAGCATGAAGGAAGGCATCCGCTTCATACGATGTCGTGACGGCATGAGCGCCCTCGTCATCCTCGCCTTCTGCACGACCCTCTTCGGCTTCTCCCTCAACAGCTTCCTTCCCGTCTTCGTCCGCACCATCTTCCATGAAGGCACCGAGACCTACACCCTCCTGCTCGTCTGCTCAGGAGCCGGTTCCATCGCCGGTGCCCTCTCCGTCGCCGCCGTCGAAAAGATGAAGGGCCAGGGCCGTCTCACCCTCCTCATCCTCGTCCTGCTCGGAATCACCGTCGCCGCCTTCGCCCTCTCCCGCTGGCTTCCCCTCTCCTGCGTCCTCATGTTCCTCGCCGGAACTGGATTGATGGCCTCGGCCTCCTTCATGGTCTCGCTCGCCCAGCTCATCACCACCGACGCCATGCGCGGCCGCGTCATGAGCGTCTACAACCTCGCCTTCCGCGCCGGAATCCCCCTCGGCTCCCTCATCCTCGGCAAGCTCATCCCCACCCTCGGTGTCTCCAAAGCCATCGCAGGAGCCGGGCTCACCCTGACGGCGATCTCCCTCTACTTCCTGCTCACCAACCAGGGCGCCACCTTCCGCCCCGCCTCCCACCAGCCCTGACCGGCTCCGGAACGCTCAGCGACCATGCGCGTCTGAGCTTCCTTGCGCATTCCTCTTCCTCGCCGCGCTAAGGCGGGACCATCACGCGAAAAAGCGTGTTCCGCCCTTCCTGCAGAAGCGCACGAGTTCCACCGTATCCCGATCACGATCGCCTCCAAAGCAGCACACCCCTCTGCTATCCCGAAAACATCCCGAAATAACCGTGTCAAGCCCAGTAGCCACATAAGCCACTAAGAATCAACAACTTCAAAGTGCCGGATCGATCGATCAAAAAGCCTAGAATAAAAGCAGGGATTCTTGTCGAAACAGAGAGAAGAAACCCAATAAGATACCTATTTTCAGTATTTTAAAGATAAAATCTTTTAAATCATGGATTCAACCATAGAGGTCCGGCCTTAAGTCCAATCTTATGAAGATTTTGCACAAATTGGCTAGGGGTAGGCCGCGACGCAGTATCCTTGACTGAGTATGCCGACCGAAACGCCATCCCCGACCGGAACCAATCTTCGCCAGCTCGCCCAAGACGTCCTCGCCCGCGCCCTCCGCGCCGGAGCCACCGACGCCGAGGCCATCGTCTACGCGGGCGACGAGTTCTCCGCCCGCGTCCGCCTTGGACAGGTCGAGACGCTCAAAGAATCCGGCTCCCGAGCCGTCGGCCTGCGTGTCTTCCTCGGCCAGAGAACCGCCAGTACCTCGTCCTCGGACTTCTCCGACGAGGCCATCGCCCATCTCGTCGAAGGCGCGGTGACGCTGGCGAAGGTAACCGGGATCGACCCTTTTGCCGGTTTACCCCAGCCGGAGGAGTTCGGCCAGCTCGAGGGCGACCTGAAGCTCTACTTCGACGACGTCAATCATCTCCCTCCCGCCGAGCGCATCGAGATCGCAAAGCGCGCCGAGGCTTCCGCGATGGCCTTCGACACCCGCATCCAGAACTCCGGCGGAGCTGACTTCGACACCGGAACCTCGCACAAGATCCTCACCAACTCGCGCGGGTTTACCGGGGAGTACCGGCGCTCCCACTGCGGCTTCTCCGTCTCCCCGATCGCAATCGACGACAAGGGCGGAATGCAGCGCAACTACTGGTACTCAAGCTCGCGCACGACCTCGAAGCTGGAGTCTCCGGAGGAGATCGGCCGCATCGCCGCCGAGCGCACGCTTCGCCGGCTGGGAGCGCGACGGGTGCCGACCCAGAAGGCCCCCGTGGTCTTCTCGCCTGAGATCGCCCGTTCGATCCTCGGCAACATCTTCGACGCGGCGAACGGTGATGCTATCTACCGTCACGCGACCTTCTTCGCCGACATGCTGGGCAAACAGGTCGCCGGCGAGAACATCACCGTCATCGACGATGGCACCATGATGCTCGACGGAATAGGCGGCTTCGGGACCTCGCCCTTCGACGGCGAGGGTCTGGTCTCGCGCCGGACAGTTCTGGTTCAGAACGGCGTGCTCGAAAACTACGTGAACAACACCTACACGGCGCGCAAGCTGAACATGAAGTCGACCGGCAACGCCTCGCGTGGACTCGCAGGCAATCCAGGGATCGGATCGGGCAACTTCTATCTCGAACCGGGAACGCAGAGTCCGGACGAGATTATCGGCGGCATCAAAAACGGTCTCTATGTCACCGAGACGATGGGCTTCGGAGTAAACCTCGTCACCGGCGACTACTCGCAGGGAGCGGCGGGACTGTGGATCGAGAACGGCGAGCTCGCCTATCCGGTGGAAGAGATCACCATCGCCGGAAACCTGAAGGACATGTACCGCAACATCGTCGCCATCGGGAACGATCTTGTCTTCCGAAGCTCCGCTGCAGCACCAACGATTCAGATTGAAGGCATGACGATCGCCGGAGCCTGAAGAATACAATCTTGAGACGTGGCGGCCATCTTCCACTTCGAAAAGACCGTCGGCTTCTCTGCGGAGCAGGCCGATGAGATTCTTCGCTCGGTTCCGGCGGTTCCCGGCGTCTTCGCGCTCTATGGCGAGCAGGCGGGCTCTGAGCCTTATCTAACCCGGGCGGCCGACCTGCGGCGTCGCATGAAGCGCCTGCTGGCACCGCCGGAGTCACAGTCGAAGCGGTTGAACCTGCGCGACCGTGTGGTTCGCATCGAGTACACCGTAACCGGCTCAGAGTTCGAGTCGACGCTCACGCTCTATCACGCCACTTCGGCGATCTTCGGATACGCCGAGGCGCGACGACGTCTGAGGCTGCATACACCGACGTTCCTCCGCTTCACGATGGAGAACGAGTTTCCGCGCGTCTATGCAACCAACCGGCTGTCGAAGCGAGGGCTGGCGCAGATGTATGGTCCGTTCCCCTCGCGGGCAGCAGCGGAGCGATACTGCGACGCTGCGCTCGATCTCTTCAAGCTGCGGAGATGTCACGAGGACCTGGCTCCCTATCCGGAGCATCCGGGCTGCGTCTACGGCGAGATGAAGAAGTGTATCGAGCCCTGCAAGCAGGCCTGCACGCCGGAACAGTATGCAGCCGAGGCCGCCGCGGTGAAGGCGTTCTTCGATACGCGCGGCGAGAGCCTGTTGTCGCACATCGCTGTGGAGCGCGAGAAGGCATCCGAAGAGATGGAGTTCGAGCGTGCGGCTCAGCTTCACGAGCAGCACCAGAAGGTGAAGGCAGCGGCCGCGCTGGCGGATGAGATCGTACAATCGGTTCCGCGGCTGCGAGCCATCCTCGTGCAAAAAGCTGCGCCGATGGAAGAGCGCGAGGATGAGGCTGCTCTCTTCCTGCTAACGGCAGGCTGCATTCTGGGGCCAGAACGAATGTCGACTTTGGGGGTTCGAGCGGTGAAGGAGCAGACTAGCGTAGGCAGTTCGCTCTTTGCGCAGCCCCTGATGCTGGCGGCGGTTCCGCTTGAAGCCGAGGCTGTAGAGGCGGCGAACTCTCCGGAGGATCGCGCGCGTGCGGTTCTGAAGCGACTTGAGGAAGAAGTGTCGGCGAGCCATGACCTGGCTCTGCTGAGCGATCACCTGTCGCTGTTTCGCAGGTGGTATTACCGCCCGGAGAAGCAGCGTGCGGGAGAGGCGTTTCTGCCGAATGCGGATGGGAGCTGGCCGGTCCGCAGGATCCTGCGCGGGGCCGCCAGACAGGCCCTGGGAGAGCCGAAGCCGCTTCCCGATGTTCAGCGTGAAGCGGCGAAGACCGCCGCGAAAGAAGCGAAGACGCGCGTGCTCCATAAAGGCAGGCCGGATGTAGAGCGCGTGGTTCCTGTGGTGGGCGGGAGCGAGGAGTAGATTCTGAGAGAGGTGGAGAAGCGGGCTCTCCCCTGCACGGTCTGCGCCGCTTCGGTCAAGAGGATACTTCCATCGCAAAAAAACATTCCGCTCCTGCCGCGCTGATAAACTCACCACAGGAGCACACCCTTGATTGAACTGGCATTTTCGATACTGGCTTCGGACTTCGCCCATCTCGCCGATGAGGTGAAGGCGGCGGAGCGTGGCGGCGGAAGCATTGTTCACGTCGACGTGATGGACGGCCACTTCGTCCCGAACATCACCTTCGGTCCTCCGATGGTCCAAGCGTTGCGTCGGGTGACCAATCTACCCTTGGATTGCCACCTGATGATCGAGAACCCCGACGAGTACATCCCGGCCTTCGCCGAGGCGGGAGCGGACCTGCTGAGCGTTCACCAGGAGGTCTGCCGTCACCTGCATCGCACGCTGCAGCACATCGCCAATCATGGCATGCTGCCCGGAGTGGTGATCAACCCCGCGACCCCCGTCGATACGCTCATCGAGGTGCTGCCGATGGTGCACTATGTCCTGGTCATGAGCGTGAACCCGGGCTTCGGCGGCCAGAAATTCATCCCGTTCGCGACGGAAAAGATCGCGTATCTGGCCGAGTTGCGGAAGCAGATGGGTTTGAACTTCCGCATTGAAGTGGATGGGGGAATCGCTAACGACACGGTCGCCTCGGTCGTCGAAGCAGGAGCCGAGATGCTGGTGGCCGGCTCAGCCGTCTTCGGCAAGGGCAAGACGGAGCAGAACGCCCGGAAATTATTGAAACTTGCGCGGGCAGCAGAGCCAGACAAGGCCGCCCGGAAGGACTAAAATAAAATCGAGCCTGAGCACCCCTGAAGGTGCGAGGCGGATGTGAGGTCCACGGCTGATGAATCATCGTTTTTCCTTCTTCCCAACTCTCAGGGCCGCAGCGCTGGCTGGAGTAGCGGTCGCCCTGATGGCGGTCCCGGCAGCATCGTACGCACAGGCTACCGGTACAACTCAGACCACGCCCGATGCAGCTGCGCCTCCGCAGGATGCTACGCTCTCGGCCTCGCCGGATTCTTCGAAGAAGAAGGACAAGAAAGATAAGGATGACAAAGTCATCCAGACCAAGGACACGAAGAGACACCTGCAGACGGCGAAGAAGACGGACGCGATCGCCGAGGCCGATGCCAAGCTTCCGGACCGGCAGCTCTACGATAAGTCGGTGATCGCGACCAAGAAGGGTCACTTCGACGTGGCGCGTCTGGACCTGCAGACCCTTCTGAATACCTATCCTGACTCGCAGTATCAGATGAAGGCCAAGCTGGCGATCGCGGACAGCTGGTATCGCGAGGGAGGGACCGCCGCCCTGACGCAGGCCGAGCAGGAATACAAGGATTTCATCACCTTCTTCCCCAACGCACCGGAGGCCGCCGAGGCCCAGATGCGCGTGGGTGATATCTACTTCCGGCAGATGGACAAACCGGATCGTGACTACGCGAAGGCGCTGCATGCACAGGAGGAGTACCGCCTGATGCTGCAGCAGTTCCCGGACTCGACGCTGGTTCCGCAGGCCAAGCAGCGACTGCGCGAGGTGCAGGAGGTTCTGGCGACGCGCGAGGCCGAGATCGCCGCCTTCTACGCCACCCATGACAACTGGCCCGCGACGATCGCCCGCTACCAGACGGTCGCCGATAGCTATCCGCAGTTCAGCCACGTGGATGATGTGCTGGTCGCCCTTGGGGACGCGTATGCTGCCGAGGCGAAGATCGTGCGTGCGCAGCCCCGTCTGCCCGAGGATGCGAGGGCCCGCCTGGAGAAGATCTATGATGACCAGGCCATCGCGGCTTACCGGAAGGTAGCGCTCGAGCATTCGGCCTCGCCCCATGTCGAGGATGCGCGCGACCGGCTTGCGGCGATGAACCTTCCCATCCCGACTCCCACGCCGGAGCAGGCTGCGGCCAGCGCGGCCATGGAGAACAGCCGCGGACAGTATCACCTGCAGGACCGCGCCAGGCTGATCATCTTGCGCCGTCCGGATACTGTGATGGCGGCCCACTCGGGAGAGCCACCGCTGGTAGACGCGAAGCCGACGCTCGCCCCGGGTGTCATCAAACAAATTCAGCAGGACTATAAAGATGCGTTGAATCCTGCTGCGGCCAGTTCTGCCGCAGCCACCCCTGCGACCGATGCTTCCACCGCGAATGCTGCGCCCGCTGCTGGAGATCCGGCAGGAGGCGCTCCGGCAAAGCCCGCAGCTCCCCTGGCCCTGCAGGATATTCCCGCTGCAGGAGGCGGCGACGGAGGCAGCGGCGCAGTGATGACGAATGTTCCAGGCGCTAACAGCCGTCCAGCGGCAGCCGCTCCAAGTGGTGGCGGCGCCAACTCCATGGGCGTCGAGGTTCTGACCCCGGGTGCAAACGGACAGGCTCCGCCTCAGGCCAACCAGAACGGCGGCCTGAAGCCAGTGGGACCGACAAACAATGCGACCCCGCCCCCGATCGAGAAGCCCGCTGAGGCTCCGGCGCAGGTGAACGATGTGGTCCATAGCGAGCAGCCAGCCGGACAGCCGACTCAGGGTGCCGCGAACGGAAAGAAGAACCCGAAGCCGGCGTTCGACAAGGGTGATGAGTCGTCGAGCACGCACAAGAAGAAGAAGGGGCTTGCAAAGATCAATCCCTTCTGAGAGCGGTCCTAACCAATAAAACTAAAAAGCCCCGGAGAATCTCCGGGGCTTTAGTTTTCCTTGAAGGACTAGAGAAGGTGCTGGATATTTTACAAAAAATACAGGAATTTCCTTGGCTTTGCCTCGGAATGACGGTTCAGGGTGAGATCCGCTCGATACTTCTAAGACCTAGGCGGATCAGGCCGGATCTGGTCTACGGCGCGGAAGAAAGAGGACCGAAAGCAGAAGGAATCCCACGACCGCCATGGCTGAAAACAGCACTGGACTGAAAAAGAGCCGGTGGGCGGTGCGGGGTCTGTTTCCGACCGGCGAGAGATGTCCTCCGACCACCCAGGCGTTTCCCGAGATCGACTCGTCGGCCTCATAGACCGCATTGCCGCCGACTACGAGAGCACTTCCGCCGATGCGCGCCTGGGAGTCGATGACAGCATTGCCGCCGACGACCGTCGCACCGCCTTCAACCCGGCCGGTCACGTTGAGATTTCCAAAGAGGACAAGGACGCGGCCGGTCAGGTCGCCCTCTACCTGAACCGAGCAGAAGATGCAGGTCGCGTTATGGACCTGCTGCCCCGGAGCGACGAAGATGTCCTGGTTGAAGTAAGTGCGGGAGCCGGAGCCATGTTGTGCCTGCGCGGTCACGCCAGTGAAAAAAAGAAAGATGAGTCCCAAGAATCGAGTAGCGCTGGTCATCACGGATCTCTCCCGGCGTAAGTTTGATCGAACGAAAGCCCGGCCGGACCTCCGGACATCAGAGAAATACGCATCGACCAGCCAAAGAGTTCCATCAAAAACCGCAGGTTCAGCGACGAGGTGGAGGAGGAGGATAGACCCGTTGCCCCTGGGGATAAACAGGAAAGCGATATCGGTTACGACGGACTAGAAAGACGATCAGCCATATGATCCCGCCGAGAATGAGCAGCGGGGAGAGAAGGATCAGCGTTCCCAGCGGCTGGCGAACGACGGCGCGGGAGCCGTGAACGGCGGCGCCTTCAGCCAGGCGGTCACTTCCGGCGAGAATGGCCAGGTCGCCGTTGACGTTAGAACCTTCGCCGAGATTGAGATCGCCTTCGAGGATCGCCGTGTCTCCGGAGATCGTATGGCCGGGCTCAACCGTGATGGAGCCAAAGGCCACCGCGACGTCTCCGGTCACATCGCCGCGGAGATGAACCGAGCAGAAGGCGCAGGCAATGTCGGCAGCCGTCTCTCCCTCGGCAATCGTAATATCGGAGCCAAAGCTGGTGCGATCGTTGCCATTATGCTTTCCCTTCGCGAAGGCGCTGGTAGCGATAAGGACAAGCAGTACGGCCGGGAGCATCTCTTTGCGCATAGGCAACCTCGGAGGGTAGTGTACGCCGGGAAGGGATCGATGGGCGAGTGTCTTGCCGGGCCCGCAGCCGCATGAATGCTACGCTTAAAAGACATGAGCCACGAACTGCCGAAAGCATATGATCCGTCCGTTATTGAAGAGCGCTGGGCCAAAACCTGGGTAGAGCAGCGCCTGTTCGACATTGTCACATCGGAAGGTACGGACGAGTCCCGCAAGAAGTTCACCCTGCTGCTGCCGCCGCCAAATGTGACCGGGCGACTCCACATGGGGCACATGCTGAACCAGACCGAGATGGACATCCTTACGCGCTGGCACCGGATGCGCGGGGAGACGGCCATGTGGGTTCCTGGAACCGATCACGCGGGCATCGCGACCCAGATGATGGTGGAGCGCCAATTAGCGAGTGAGGGCAAGAACCGGCGCGCACTCGGTCGCGAGGCCTTCGTGAAGCGCGTCTGGGAGTGGAAGTGCGTCTACGGCGGGGCCATTCTCAATCAGATGAAGCGCCTCGGCGCGAGTGTCGACTGGAGCCGCGAATACTTCACCATGGACGACCGGTTGAGCATCGCGGTGAAGGAGTGCTTCGTCCGCCTGTGGGAGCAGGGACTGATCTATCGCGGAGCCTACATCGTGAACTGGGACCCGGCGATTCAGACCGCAATCAGCGATCTCGAAGTGGAGCATGAAGAACGCGTCGGCAAAATCTATCACATTCGCTATCCGCTGGCCGATGGCTCGGGCTCGATCGTCGTAGCGACGACACGGCCGGAGACGATGCTGGGCGACGTCGCCGTGGCTGTGAACCCAACCGACGAACGTTACACCGCGCTGATCGGCAAGATGGTGAAGCTGCCGATCAGCGGTGTGAACGGCGGACCCGAGCGTGAAATTCCGATTCTCGCCGACGACTGGGCAAAGCCTGAGTTCGGCACGGGAGCCGTGAAGGTCACGCCGGCGCACGATCCCAACGACTTTGCGATCGGCCAGCGGCACGGACTGCCGAATCTCTCGATCCTCGATGAGACGGCGAACGTTGCTCTTCCAGGCTCTCCCTACGACGGGATGGAACGCTACGCCGCGCGAGAGAAGATCGTCGAAGACCTGCGCGAGAGCGGATTGCTGATGGACGTGAAAGATCACACGCTCTCGATCGGGCTGAGCCAGCGCACAGGCGTCGTGGTCGAGCCCCGGCTCTCACAGCAATGGTTCGTGAAGATTCAACCGCTCGCGGATAAGGCGATCGAGGCGGTCGATAAGGGCTACATCCGTTTCACGCCAGACCAGTACCGCAAGACCTACGACGAGTGGATGAAGAACATCCACGACTGGTGCATCTCGCGCCAGCTCTGGTGGGGACAACGGATTCCGGCGTGGCACTGCGCCAAGTGCGGCGAGATCACGGTTGCGAGAGAGACGCCGACGACCTGCGGCAAGTGCGGATCGAGTGAACTGGCGCAGGAGACCGACGTGCTGGATACCTGGTTCTCAAGCGGCCTGCTTCCCTTCACCGTCTTCGGCTGGCCGGGCGAGGAGGGCTCGAATGGACTGACGCCGGATCTCGCGGAGTTTTATCCGACCGATCTTCTGGTCACCGGCTTCGACATCCTCTTCTTCTGGGTGGCGCGGATGATCATGCTCGGCTGCCACTTCATGCTGGATGTTCCCATGCCCGACGGGGCTGGCGGATTTCAGCCGCGCACACTGAAGGACGCTGTGCCGTTTCGCGAGGTCTACATTCACGCGCTGGTACGCGACGCCGACCGGCAGAAGATGTCGAAGACCAAGGGCAACGTGATCGACCCCATTGAAGTGGTCACGAAGTACGGCACCGATGCGGTACGATTCACGTTGGCGAGCATGGCTTCGCCGGGAACCGATATCGCCTTCAGCGAGTCGAGGACCGAAGGCTATCGCGCCTTCGCCAACAAAATCTGGAATGCGGCAAGGTTTCTCTTCATGCAGATCGATCGCGCGAAGGAGGCCGGCTACAAGGTCTCGATGCTAACCAGCGGTACCATTCCTGAGTTGCCGGAGGATACGCCGCTCGAGACGCGGTGGATCTTCGGCAGGCTGAATGCTGTCTGTTCCGAAGTTGAGCGGGCACTTACGGACTACCGGTTCGATGAGGCCGCTGCGGCGATCTATCAGTTCTTCTGGGGTGAGTTCTGCGACTGGTATCTGGAGCTGGTGAAGCTGCGGCTTGAGTTTGGCGAAGGCACGGAGAAGAATGCGACGACGGCATTGACGCTGGCTTCCCTGGTGGCAGTCTTCGAGGCGGCACTCAGGCTGCTGAGTCCGTTCATGCCATTCCTCACGGAAGAGCTGTGGCATGCGCTCTACGAGGGCAACGCTCCGGCGAAATCAATCGCGCTGACGAGGTATCCCGAGGCGAAGGACTTCGCTTCGGATGAGGACTCGGTCGCCGCGATGGCGACGCTGCAGGAGCTGATCACGACGGTGCGCGCGCTGCGCAAGGAGCTTGGCGTTCCCGAGAAAGAAGCCGCGCCGATCCGGCTGCATGCGGAGAATCGCGTGCTGGCGCTTGCGGACGCGAATCGCGACATTCTGGCGAAGATGGCACGGGTCTCCGAGGTGGAGTTCGCGACAGAGGCTCTCTCGAGCAGCAACGCGCGCTCAACGGCGAGCTTCGACGTGGCGGTCGTCTACGAGCGGCAGATCGATGTCGCGGCGGAGAGCGAGCGGCTGACGAAGGAGCTGGCGAAGCTCGAGAAGGGCCTGATAGCGGCTGAAAGACAGCTTGGCAACGAAGCGTTTATGGCGAAGGCTCCAGCGCACATCGTCGATGGATTACGAAAGCAGGCCGCTGAAACCAAGATGCTGTACGAGAAAGCCAAGGCCGCATTAGAGGGATTACCGGACGCCTGACGAAATTACGGCCTGTGAATTGGCGTTCGAGGGTCATCTTCAACCTTGGTCTGATCGACCGCGATGGCGACGTTCTCATGCTTGATGTCGAGCCGCAGGCGATTGAAGAAGCTCATATAAACGTTAGCGACCCAGACGAGGGCGAACCATGCGATGAGGTAACCGCGCCATCCGGCGTAGAGCATCTGGAACTGTGTGATGAGAAGAAAGAAAGCTGCCACATAGTGGCTGAAGCAGTATTCGCAGGTGAAGAGATAGAAAAACTTCCGAGGGACAAGAGCATGGCAGTTCTGGCTTTTGTCCCTGCACCACTCGCGAGGTTCGCGGAAGACCTCTTCATGAGTGATCGTCCAGGCCACGCAGGCAATAGGCAGGGCCAGAAGAGAGAGATAGGCGAACTGGGTCGAAAGCGGCATCATCCTGTGCTAGATGTGAGATGCATCTGAGAGGTTTAGGATTACAGCATGGACTGGAAGAGCAAGCGAATACGAACAATTCTGGAAGCCGCTTTGGCCGAAGACAAGGTAGCCCATGATGTCACCACCTCGCTGACGATCGACCCGAAGCTGCGCGCCACTGGAACAATCCTGGCCAAGCAGGCGTGCGTGGTCTCGGGACTGGGCTGCATCCCGGTTATTCTGGACATCTTTGCCAAGATGAGCAGCACACCGGTGGGACGCTTCGAAGTGGTGAGCCATCCGGAGATCTTTGACGGCGTAAAAGTACGCGCCGGGCAGCCATTGGCAGTCATCCGGCACAATGCCGCGGCGCTCCTTTCCACAGAGCGTGTAATTTTGAACCTGATGCAGAGGATGTGCGGCATTGCGACGCTAACCCACGAGTTCGTCAACGCCGTGGCCAGGACAAAGACCAAGGTGCTGGATACGCGCAAAACGATTCCTGGCCTGCGCGTTCTGGACAAGTACGCCGTATCCTGTGGTGGAGGCGTGAACCACAGGCTCGATCTGCAGGATGGGATCCTGATCAAGAACAATCACATCTCTCTCGGAGGCGGCCTGCCGGCGGTGCTCGAAAAGGCGCTCAAGGGGTATAAGGCCGGGCAGATGGTGCAGGTCGAGGTTCGCAGCGATGCGGAGCTCGAACAGGCAATTGCAGGCGGAGCGCAGTCGATCCTGCTCGATAACATGACGCCGGCCCAGACCAAGAAGGCCGTCAGGAAGATTCGGACAGCACTGCCTGAGACGCCCATCGAATCGTCAGGAAACATGAACCTGAAGACGGTGCGGAAGTATGCGCTTACGGGTGTTGACTTCGTCTCCGTGGGAGCGCTGACACACTCCGCCACCGCGGTCGACCTGAGCATGCGCATCACCGCAGATGTGTACTAGCAGCGATGAGCTTCGATCTAAGAGAAGTTGAGGCCGGTCTGGCAGCTACGGGTTTTGCGGGCCATATCAGCCACTTTGCCACGGTAGGTTCGACCAGCACACTTGCGCTCGAGGCCGCGCAGGCGGGCGCTCGCACCGGTGTGTGGGTTGCTGATGAGCAGACCGCCGGCCGAGGCCGCGGGGGCCATGGCTGGCACTCGATTGCAGGGGATGGCCTCTACGTCAGTGCGCTGGTCACACCTCCGCTGCCGATCACGATGGCACTCTGGATCTCGCTGGCGACAGGGCTGGCAGCGAAACAAGCGATTCAGCAAATTGCGGGAGTCGATGCGGATATTCGATGGCCCAACGATCTTTTGATCAACGGGAAGAAATGCGGCGGTATTCTCGTGGAGACAGCGGTGACGCCTGCCGCAGAAGCGAGATCCGAGGCGATGCTGCGCTACGCCGTAATAGGTATGGGCATCAATCTGAACCATAAAACCTTCCCTGATGAGATCGCGCCAATCGCCACCTCGCTTCGCATCGAGAACGGTGCGCCGGTAAAGCGGGAAGAGATACTGATCATGCTGCTTTCTTCTCTCGAGACAGAGCTGCACCTGCTGGCGAATGGACATGGAGATGGCCTGCTCGAGCGCGTGACTGGGGCCTCTACATGGGTTCGCGGCAAGCGCGTCCACGTGGAAGAGAGCGGCGGATATACTGGCATTACCGCTGGACTGGATGCTCGCGGCTTTCTGCTGGTGCAAGGCGAGGATGGCGTTCTCCATACAGTGCTTTCGGGCGGCGTGCGGGAGCGGCTCTAGCAACGAAATTCATGCGGAACTACTTCAATTACTTCACCGAGATCGAGGAACGGTTTCAGAAGCGGCGAGGATCGCTTCTGATGCTGTCCACATTGGACTGGGCTCTGATCGAGACCTGGCGCGAAGCGGGAATTCCGCTTGAAGCAGTCCTGCGCGGGATCGATGATGCATTTGACAAGCACGATGCGCGCGGCCGCCGCGCCACAGGACGCGTGCGCAAGGTTAATGGCCTTGCGTGGTGTGCGCAGAGCGTGATGGAGGCAGTCGAACAGGCAATGGAGGCCGCAGTGGGAGCGGCCACAACGCACGAGACAGATCTGGCGGAGAGCGGTTTCGAGAGCGAGCGCATAGCGAAATATCTCGAAGACAATGCACAGGCGCTCGAGGCGGCAACGATCCAACCGCCGGCCGATGCCGCGATTGCGGAGACAGCATCGCGGCTGCGCGCGCTGGCCGCTGGGATGCTGCTCGATGCTCCCGTTCCGCTCGAAGAGCTCGACCGCACCCTGACCGTACTCGAAGAGAAGGTCTTCGCCGCGATGCTGACGGCTGCCGCCGAGAGTGAGCTCACGGGATTGCGCGAGCAGGCGGCGCGTGAGCTCGCGCCCTACCGCGGCAAGATGCAGGCGGTCCAGATTAAGCAGGTGCAACAGCAGTTTTTGCAGAAGAAGCTGCTCGAAAGCCGCGGCCTGCCCCGGCTAAGCCTTTTCTATATGAGTCTCGGCTGAATTTGTAACTTATGAAGTTACTTATTGAAAAAATCGTATACGGGGGCAACGGACTCGCTCATATTCAAGAGGGCGCGGACGCTGGCGGAGCCGTGTTTGTCCCATTCACTCTCCCCGGCGAACAGATCGAAGCAGAGGTCACCGAAGAGCGGGGCAGCTTCTATGAGGCAGGTTTAGCGCGCGTCATCACTCCGTCTCCCAACCGCGTTGTACCGCGTTGCGTTCACTTCGGAGTATGCGGAGGTTGTCACCTCCAGCATGCCTCCTACAGTGCGCAGCTTGAGCTGAAACGGGCGATCCTGCAGGAGACGATGGAGCGGGCTGGACTGGATGCCGTGCCAGCAATTGAAATCCACTCTGCTGAGCCCTGGGGATACAGAAATCGTATCCGCCTTCGCGTCGCGGTTGTTGAAGGCGATCTGCGCGTTGGATATCTGCAGCGAGGGTCGAGCCAATTTCTGCCTGTGCAAATGTGCCCTATCGCCGCGCCGGTTCTGTGGAGAGCTGCCGAGGCATTCCTCCATCTGGATGAAAACTTCAAACAGTGGAGTCGCGCCGCAGAGGAGATCGAGCTCTTCACCAATGGCGACGAAGAGAAGGTCCAAATGACTCTCTTTGTTCAAACGCAACCGGCAAAAGGATTTGCCGAATTTTGCGAGGCATTGCGGCAACGCCTGCCGGAACTGGCAGGTGCTGGCGTTCAGGTGATGGAGAGCTCCGGTCGCGGGCGGAAGTCTCTACGCGTTCGACCCGGAGCAGCGTGGGGCGCTGCCGGGCTGAACTACACTGTCGCAGGCGAGACCTACTGGGTAAGCCGCAGGAGTTTCTTCCAGGTAAATCGATTCCTCGTCGATGAGTTGGTTGAACTGACGACAGCCGGGCGAAGCGGAAAGCTTGCATGGGACCTGTATGCGGGCGCCGGTCTTTTCTCGCGCGTACTTGCGAAAAGGTTCCCTGAAGTCGTTTCCGTCGAAGCCGCGGAGGGAGATCTTGCGGTCAACCTTCGCGGAGCGGGCAGACGCAATGTAACCGCAACCACAACCGAATTCCTGCGGCAGGCTGCGCTCGAACGCGATCGCCCCGACCTTGTTGTCATGGATCCCCCGCGAGCGGGAGTGGGTGCGGAGGTCTGCGCATTGCTCGTCCGATTGAAGCCGCGGGAGATCGTCTACGTCTCCTGCGATCCTGCCACGTTGGGGCGCGACCTGCGCGCGATGGTAGACTCCGGCTACAGGTTGAACCGACTGCATCTGGTCGACATGTTTCCTGAGACCTTTCATCAGGAGACGGTGGCAGTTCTCGGCCGTTGATGCAGAGATAGTGCAGGAGCGGAGTTCTGACGGGCCACGCAGAGAGAGATTGGGCCACAGAGACGATCGAACAGCTGCAGTTGCGGCGTGCGCCGCTGCTGGCGGCTGCCTGCTGGTTCGCGTTGGGATCTGTGTTGGCACGAAGCTGGCAGCCGACCGCAGTTTTGGTTATCGCCATCTTTCTGCTTACTGTGTTTGCGGTCGTGGCGCTGAAGAAGACTTTTCGGATCACCGTAATACCAGTGGCCGCGCTCTGGATCGCAACCGGATTCTGGTGCTGGCAGATTCGCCCTGTTCCCGACTCTCAACACGAGCTTCTGCGCTATGCCGATGGGCTGAGTCGCGAGGTGAGAGGCCGCATCGTGCGTGTCCGTCCGCTTGCACCCCAGACGAAGACAGCCGATAAGGACAACGATCCTGCCTGGTGGATCGAACGCGAACCGCAGGCTGCGGCCGCGCTCTCGATCGACATAGCAGCGAAGTCGATTGAAGAGATGACCCCGGATCTCTCCCGCATGGTTCCGATCACTGGCGGTATACGAGCAACGGTCGTCTCTCAGGATGGAACTCTACCCGCGCTGCGGTGCGGGGACGAAGTGGAACTTCCGATACGCCTGAAGTCGCCCGAGCGATATCGTGATCCCGGAGCGTGGCAGTACGCGGACTATTTGCTGGCGCAGGGGATATCTGTGCACGGCAACGTGCGCTCAGCAAAAGTACAGGTCCTCGCAAAGTCCGCAGCTGGCATGCAGTGCAGCATGTACGCCGCGCAGAGCCGGGCCTCGAAGCGAATGCTCGACCTGGTCGATTCGACTGCGAATCGCCGCCTGCCCTCTACCCTGCGGCTGACTGAAGAAGATGCAGGCATGTTGAACGCGATGATCTTCGGCGATCGCACCCGGCTGAACCATACACTGCGCCTGGGTTTCGAGCGCACAGGCTCGTTCCATCTCTTCGTAGTCTCGGGCATGCACGTCGCATTACTGGCTGGCATCGTCTTCTGGATGATGCAAAGGCTTCGTGTCCCTCGTTGGATCGCAACCTTTGCCACACTTACCCTGATGACCGGCTACGCGCTTCTCACCGGGTTCGGCCTGCCGGTGCAGCGCGCGTTGCTCATGACTGCGGTGTTTCTTTTCACGCGTCTGCTCTCGCGTGAAACCAGCGTGCTGAATGCGCTGGGAACGGCGGCATTGGTCGAACTTGTCTGGTCGCCGGCGAGTCTCTTTGAGGCGAGCTTCCAGATGACGTTTCTTGCCATCGTCGCAATTGCCGGCATCGCTATCCCTCTCGGGGAACGAACATTTCTGCCGCATGCTCGCGCCTCGCGAAGACTCAGGGAGCTGTGGATGGATCCCGTGCTTCCGCCCCAGCTGGCGCAGCTTCGCGTAATGCTGCGCATGTGGAGCGAAGTGCTGCAGGGAGTGTTCGGCCGCTGGACCCGCAATCTTCCGGAATATACTCTTCGAAGCCTGCTCTTCCTGGCCGAGATGGTGCTGATCGGCCTGATCGCCGAGATGGTCATGGCGCTGCCAATGGCGATCTACTTTCACCGCGCCACACCCTTTGCTCTACCCGCGAACCTGCTCACGGTTCCCGTGGTTGCCCTGCTCGCGCCTCTGGCGGTCATTACATTCTGCGCCGCGCTTCTCAGTTCATGGATTGCTCTCCTCCCATCGGCCGCAACAGCGACGCTCTTGCACTGCGTCGCGTGGACCATCAGCCGCGTAAGTCATTTCGAAAGCGCGGACCTTCGGGTCCCCGCGCCTTCTTGGTGGATCGACGCCTTCGCAGTGGCCTCATGGGCGTTCTGCTGCTGGGCCGTTCGAAGATCCCGCGCATGGGCGTGGTCCGCAGGGATCGCTTTGCCGCTGGTGCTACTCGCGATCCTGTGGCCCGAGAGAGCGATCGTATCGCAGGGCCAACTCGAGGTCACTGCGATCGATGTTGGCCAGGGAGACTCGCTGCTCATCGTCAGTCCCGAGGGTGGCACGATGCTCGTCGACGCAGGAGGCCCCGTAGGCGGGCTCAACGAAGCAGCGGCGACGACGAGTGGATTCGATGTAGGAGAAGAGGTCGTCTCACCCTATCTCTGGTCGCGGCAGATCCGGCGCCTCGATGTGCTTGTGTTGAGTCACGCGCACAGCGATCATATGGGCGGGATGCCGGCGGTGATGCGCAACTTCCGTCCTCGTGAGCTGTGGGTTGCGATCGATCCGAACTCGGAGGCATACCACACTCTTCTGGATGAGGCCGCAACGCTTGGCGTCGCAGTCCGGCATCTTCGCACTGGAACTGAGGTCGAGTGGGGTGGGTCGCAGGTAAGCGTGCTCGCTCCCGAACCTGGCTATGCCAACGTGGGAGGGCCGGTAAATAATGATTCGCTAGTGCTGCGCCTGGACTATGGCAAGGCTTCCGTGATGCTTGAAGGCGATGCCGAAGCGCCCAGCGAACAGGCGATGCTCACGCATGGTCTTACTCCTGTAACGCTGCTGAAGGTGGGGCACCACGGCAGTCGCACCTCGACGACGCCGGAGTTTTTTGCCGCCCTCGCGCCAAAGGATGCTGTCGTCTCGGTAGGCAAAGGCAATACCTTCGGACATCCCCGCGCAGAGGTGATCGGTCGAATCGCCGCAGGCGGCGCGCGACTCTATCGAACCGATGAGTTCGGCCTCACCACCTTTCTGCTCGACCGCAACGGCACATTTCACGAGGTGCTGGGAGCGGGGAACGACTGATCACACGCGCGTAACCTCTAAACTTCGCTGTGGCCCGCCTCTCGAACGATGTACATCTCCTGACTCCCACGCTCGTATTTTCCCTATGCAGAGCGGCGCCCTCTAGGAGTACCGTGAAAGCAGTGGAGGCAAAGGCTCATGGAAGAGAAGCAGGACCTGAAGCAGACGGAGAAGGACGTCGTCGCATCCAGAACAGCCGAGCAGGTCGAACAGGGCGAGGAACAGAAGCTCATCCGACGCCTGCAGATGATGATGAATATGGTCATGCAGGTCATCGCGCAGGACAACACACTTTCCATCGACGAGGCCTCGCAGATGATCGCCGACTCGCGAAAGGCGGCGCTGGCGATGTTTCCCGGCAAGGAGCTCGCGTACGACCTCATCTGGCGGCCGAGGTTTCAGCGGCTGATGCGGGAGCGATTCCGCATCATGTAGCAAACCCGCGCGCACGTCGCGGCGCCGGCTTGATAGTCTTAATTCATGATGATCAGGCTTGCAAGACAGGGCGACCTTCCTGCCCTGATGACGATCGTGCGGCGCGTCGTGCCCCTGATGCTTGGCTCCGGAAACCTTCAATGGAATGACAGCTACCCAAACGAGGAGGTCTTCCTGGAGGATATCGAGCGCAGGCAGTTGTGGGTCGCCGAGATCGACGGAACCGTCGCCGGTGTCACCGCGATGACGACCGATGAGGAACCTGATTATGTGCAGGCTGATTGGGATCACGCACAACCCGCGCTGATCATTCATCGTCTCGCGGTTGATCCTTCGTTTCGCGGTGGGGGCATTGCCCGGGCTTTATTGTTCAAGGCGGAAGAGATCGCAATCACGCAGGGCATTTTCGTCGTTCGTGCAGACACGAATACCGAGAACCTGGCTACGCAACGTCTCTTTCCCAGCCTGGGCTATCGATTTGCGGGAGAGATCTCCCTCCGGGCCCGTCCGGGCCAGAGATTTATCTGCTACGAAAAACAGCTGCCTCGCACGTAGGCCTCACTTGGTTGCAGATAGGCTCGTAACCTCATCCTTGAGGCGCCTGTTCTCCTCTTCGAGATCGGAGAGCCGTTGACGAAGAGGCGCCATAACCTTCACGATCTGTTCCTCGGTATACCGCGGAGTAATAAATTGTTGGCAGTTCCAATCGAAGGCCTCAATCTTAATCACGATAGCCCGCTCCATCAGCTTCCGCTCCTGTGGCGTACTGAGCTCTGAGAGAAACTTCTGCGCGCCTTCGCCTTCGTGCACCGCGGCATGACCAAGGATCTTGAGGCGTGTTCGCGACGGATAGTCCATCAAAAAGAGCGCGACTCGGTCGTCATGATCCAGATTACCGAGACTGATGTATTGGCGGTTGCCACGATAGTCCGCGAAGCCAAGAGTGTGGTCGTCGAGCACACGCAGAAATCCAGGCTCACCGCCGCGATGTTGCATGTAAGGCCAGCCGGTCTCGCTCACGGTTGCAAGATAGAAGGAATCGCGCGATCCGATGAACTCGCGCTCATACTGTGTGAGCGTGTTGCCCGGTTCTCCTGATTTCTCCATGCGTTCATATTGCGAGCGGCTGCCGTGTCTTGCCTGCTCTTCTTTTACAAGCGGCGTAAAGGCAATCTGCGCGAAGCTGCGGCCCATGGCTGAAGCTCCTTTCTTCGCAAAAGCTTTCTATTTGATTCGTATCTATAGATGCACGATGCGAAGATTCCCCTATGCAGATCAGCGAGTCCTTGGTGACGAAGCAAGAATCCGCCACAGCAGCGTCCCTACCGGGGGGAGGCACGCTACCAGCCAAAAGGTGAGGCCGTAGCGTTGATGATCGAAGAGATGCCCGAGCAGCGGCATCAGAAGCCCGGTCGCCAGCGCCCACGCGGAGATGCAGAATCCGGCGAGAAAAGCCGAGTGCTCCCGGGGCAGCACCGACATTCCGTCTGAAAGCGGAAAGACGACGAAGCCGCCCGCAATAAACATCTGCAGGAAAAACAGGAGCATCGTCGCGGCCACCGGTGCTGCGCTGCGAGCGGCCAGCGGCGCCAGGATGATGAGAAACCCTGCTACAGACAGCAGCAGAAAGATCGAACCGGGACGACTCGCACCCCGTTGTCGTCTTCTATCTGCAAGCCTTCCGAAGACCAGATAGCCCGCCTCCCACCCTGCAGGCGGAAGCCACAGAAGATGCCCCAGCGTAGTCTGGCTCAGATGCAGAACGCGCGTAAGGTACAGCGGCGCGGCATACAGGCCGAAGGCTAGCGGCGCCGCGCCAAGACCATAAGCGGCAGCCGCGGCAAAGAGATTTCGGCTCCAGCGAGACTCCCCCGTTTCAGTGGGCTTCACTTCGGCCACTGTCGCACCAGGGGCATACCATCCGGAGAACCGCAGCCACAGCCACAGCATGATCCATAGGAGACCGAGCACAGCGGTGATGCCAAAGGCAGACCGCCAGCCCCACCGCATCGCAATCGGCGTAATCAGCAAGGGCGTCAGTGCCGCCCCCAGCGAGCTGCCGCTATAGGCAATGCCGAGCCCGAAGGATCGTTTCTCTGCTGGCAGCGTCTCGGTGACCGTCTTCAATCCGGCGGGAAAGGTTGCGCCTTCGCCGAAGCCCAGCACGCCGCGTGCGAGACACATTCCCCCGAACCCCATCAGCAGGCCATGGCTGCCCGATGCGAGCGACCACACAGCGACGGCGATGAGGGTTGTCACCCACAGACCGGCGCGGTCCATCCACAGCCCCCAGATGGGATTCGCGAGCATGTAACAGAGGCTGAAGACCAGGATGGCATAGCCATACTGCGTTGCCGAAAGACGCAGCGCCGAGAGAATCGTTGGGCTGAGAATCGCGAGGACGCTGCGGTCCACATAACTCAGCAGCCCCAGCAGCGTCATCGACGCCGCTGGAGCCCACTGCCGGAACCTGGACCGTGGCTCGCCCCTTGTCACGGCCTGGTCTTACTCACTGCCTGGGCTCGTAGCCCGGTTCGAAAGCCACTTATGCAGATTCGGCTCCTGCGCCTCGCGAAGGTGCACGCAGTCGTTGATGCTGTCGAGCGCCTTCGCCAGCGTGCGCTCCGCCGCGTCCACTTTGTGCGTCGCAAAAAAACTCGCGACTTCGTCCCTCTTCTCGACCGAACAGAATGAGCCCGCAGCACCGACGATGCGCGAGCCTGAGTTCGTCGTAAACTGCGCGTGAACCTTGTCCCAGTTCTGCTGGATGTACTCCCAGGTCTGCTCGCGCGTGTCGCGGGAACTCAGCAGGATCGAGATAGGAATCCAGCTGTCCTGGTTGCGGACCTGTCCCGAGACGGCGTAGTCAAGCGTGCGCTTCACCAACACCGGATCGCGAAAGAACGCCAGGGTACGAAGTGCGTCTGCCTGCTGCCCGGGATCGCTCGAGTCCTTGCTTGAAGCAAATATCTTGTCATAGAGCGCGGTATCGCCGTTCGCCGCTGTAACCGCAATCGCCGTATCGGTAAGGATGGGATCCAGTCCCTTGTCCCTCCGCGATCCAGCCGCATACGCCCGATCCGTGAGCTCCTTCGCCTCTGCAAGCACATGAGGATCTTTGGCGCTCCCCAGAATCCTCATCAACTCCGCGCGCAGCAGTTGGCGATCGTACGAATCTCCGCGCGCAGAGTGACCTAACGCAGAGTACACCGGTCCGAGTTCGCGTCCCAGGAGCGCATCAAGTTCCTTACTATCGTCATCCGTTGCAATCCGAGCATCGATCAATCTCACCGCGTCCAGTGCTGTTTCCATTACCAAGCCATTGGGATCGTTCTTGAGCGCAAGGACGAGGTTCATGTAGTCACCCGTTGTTCCCTGCCCCGAACGTACCAGCGCCCAGCGGTCGCCCAGCAGGCCAATGCGCTCCGGCGGCGTCAGCGCAGCCTCCGCCTTCGCGGTAATAGCCTCAAGCTGCTGTGCCGTGTATGCCGTGCGATAGTAGCCCTTCCCGGACGCGTTGGCGTAGAAGAACGGGACCGCAGCGTCCGCAGCAAGAGGCACCGTCGCATCGGCCGGCGTGAGCACGCGGCAGGCAGGCTTGCCATTCGTCTTCACGCAGACCGGCAGAGTCCAATGTTGCGAGTCATCCGCGGCCTTCCCTGAGAGAAAGAACCGGCTCTGCGCAACCGGAGCTCCACCTGAGCTCTGCTGCGAGAACATGAGCAGAGGAACGCCCGGCTGCGTCACGAAGCTCTGCATGATCTTATCGACTGGCTGGTGCGAGTTCTCCGTCTGCGCGTTCCAGAAGTCCTCCGCCGTCGCGTTCGCATAGAGATGAGCGGCCAGGTAGTTATGCACGCCCTGACGGAAGGTCTCCTCACCCAGATAGTTCTCCACCATTCCCAGCATGGCTCCCGCCTTACCGTAGGCGATTCCGTCGAACATCTCGTTGATCTCGTTCGGGGTCTCTGCGCGGGCGCGAATCGTGCGGGTTGTCTTTTGCGAGTCAAGATTCATCGTCGTATTCAGATCAATCGCATCGTCCTGCGGGAAGTTCCACTCCGGCTTCCACTTCGCCACCGGCTTCGACTCCATCCACGAAGCAAAGCCCTCGTTGAGCCACAGGTTGTCCCACCACTGCATCGTCACCATGTCACCGAACCACTGGTGAGCCATCTCATGCGCCACGACGATTGCAACCCGCTTCTTCGCGGGAATCGACGCCGTCTTTTCGTCGGTCAGGAGATCGGTCTCACGATAGGTGATACAGCCGAAGTTTTCCATCGCGCCCGCCTCGAAATCCGGCAACGCCACCATATCCAGCTTCGGCATCGGATATTTAATTCCGAAGTATTTGTCGTAGTACGGCAGCACATACTCGGCCGCCTCCAACGCAAACTTCGTCATCGCCAGTTTGTCGGGCGTGGAGCAGGCCCGGATGGGAACCCCGTCAGCCTTGCCACTGGTGCACTTGAAGTCCCCCACAAGAAACGCCACCAGGTACGTCGACATCTTCGGGGTCGTCGCGAACTTCACCGTGTGTTTGCCTGCGACAGGGCCAGGAGCATCCGAGACGATCTGGGTATTCGCAATCGCAGTATCGCCGGAATCGACGACCAGCGCGATATCGTAGGTGGCCTTGAGTGCAGGCTCATCGAAGCTGGGATAGGCACGCCGAGCATCGGTAGGCTCGAACTGCGTGACCGCGTAGTTACGGGCCTTTGTCTTCGACAGATAGAAACCGCGCAGCTTGTCGTTCAGGACTCCCGTATAGCTGATGCTGAGCGTAACCTTGCCCGAAGGAAGTCCCTGCGGAAAGGTAAAGGTCGCCTGCTCCTTTTCGCGATCCTCGGAGACCTCAGCAGCCTGCGAGCCCGCCTTCACCGAAAGGAACTTGATCTCAGCCGCATTCAGCGTAATCGCCTTGCTCGGCGCATCGAGCACGACATCGATCGTCTCTTCGCCGGCAAACGTCGCTGCCTTAAGATCAGGCGTCAGGACCAACGAATAGTGCTCCGGCTTCACACCGGCGGGAAGATGCTGCGCGAGCAAAACAGAACAGGCGAAGGGAGCGGAGAGAGCAAGGATGAGGGCCGCACGACGAAGAACAATATCCAAAGGCATATGCTTCAAGGATACCCAACATCCGTGGCGGAACCCACAGAACCCGCGCCGGCAGCGAAGAATTTTGCAATTTATGGGATGAATTACAGGCCCGCCAGGACTATTTGAGCGAAGCTGCCCGCTCCGAGACGCCGCTCTGCTCGGCCGCACGCTCTTCCGCATAGGCCGCTGCACCCAACAGGGCGCAGGTATCGTCCAGGATGATCCGAACCGGAATGGACTGCAGCAGCGGCGACATGCGTCCTTTGTCCAGAAAGGCCTGCATGAAGAAGCCGTTCTGCAGGGACTTCAAGCGCTTGGGCGCGATGCCTCCTCCAAGATAGAGGCCGCCGGTCGCCAGCACCTTCAACGCGAGATTACCGGCCTCTGCACCGTATGCGGAGGCGAAGGTCTTCATCGTCTCGAAGCAGATCGAGCTAGATCCATCCTCGGCGCATTCGCCGATCACAACGTTAGGGTCTTCCGCGGACATGCGGTCACAGAGCCACTTCGGCTCATCCAGCTTCTCAACGTCGCGCAGAAAGCGGTAGACGTTCTGAATCCCCAACCCCGAGACAACGCGCTCGAAGCTGACGCGCCCTTTGAGCGTGCTGCGCAGATACTCCAGCATCGCGATCTCGCGATTGGAGCGCGCCGCAAAATCACAGTGTCCGCCCTCGGACGGGATGGGATTGTGTTTCCTGCCATTCCAGATCAGCAGCGCTTGGCCGAGCCCCGTACCCGCCGCGACCAGTCCGCGATGCCCGACAGCATTCGCGTCTCCCTCATGCAGGGTGTGGATCTTGTCCGGAGCCAGCTCCGGAATCCCAAAACCATTCGCCTCAAGATCGTTGATCAGGAAGACGTGTTTGATCGAGAGTGAGCGCGAGAGCTCGCGAACATCGAGGATCCAGGGAAGGTTGGTCAGCTTCAACCTGCCATCGCGCACGGGCCCCGGGCAGCCAAAACACGCAGCCATAATATCGGACCGGTTCGCCGCAGGATTGTTGTCATCGCCGGTCAGAAATTTATTGACGATCTCGTCAAGAGACGAAAACTGATGCGCCGGAAATTTATGATCGCGCAGCGGATGCAGCTTCCCGCCGGTGAAGTCATAGAGAGCGAGGTGGACCTTCGTGCCGCCAACATCACCAGCAAGAATCATTTATTTCAGCTCCAGAGTTCCGGTTCCGTTCACCGGTTCTGGCAGCTTAGCCGCTGCCGCGGCATCCAGCAAGAGCGTCAGCTTGCCGCTCGCCGGACGAATGATCTGCGAAGGATAGGTCTCAGGCTGGTACGGCCCTTGAAAGACGTCGTGCAGCACCTGCGCCTTGGCCGTTCCTTCGATCAGGAAGGCGACCTCCCGGCCCTGGTTGATCACCGGCGAGGTCAGCGTGATGCGCCACGTGTCCTTCTGCGGAACATGATTCGCCACCACGATGTGGGTTATGTCGTTGAGAGCTTCGGTGTGCGGAAACAGCGAGGCGGTATGACCGTCATCGCCCATGCCCAGCAGCACCAGGTCGAAGGTCGGCGTCTCCGCTCCCTCCAGGCGAAAGCCGTTGCGGATCGCGGCCTCATACCGCGCCGCGGCCTCTTCGGGCTCAAGCTCGCCTTCCATCCGATGAACTCGCTCCGCTGGCAGCGGCACCTTCGACAGCAGAGCCTCACGGGTCATACGGTAGTTCGAGTCCGCATCCTCCGGCCCCACGCAGCGCTCGTCCACCCAGTACAGATCCAATTTGTCCCACGGAACCTGCTTCGCGAAGGGCTGTGACGGATCGGCCAGCAAAGCGAACATCGCCTTCGGAGTCGTTCCCCCCGAGATCGCGACGCGGGCAATGCCTCGCGCACCTGCCGCCGAAATCACAGAGGAGGTGAAGAGATCCGCGGCGGACTTAGCAACCTCAGCCGGTGTCGAGAAGGCGCGATAAGTAACGGTAGCGGAACGAGGCATTTGGCTTTAGCTCCTGGCTTTGGCCTCCAGCTCTTCGCCAAAAGCCGTTTCTAGATATCGAATCCCGATAGGCAGCGGCAGCTTCCAGCCTGGAGCAAGACGCCCGAGACTGGAAGCTGAGAACCGCCTTTAGAGCTTACGCCACTTGCGTCCCTCGGATTCGAGCAGCGCATCCGCGGCAGACGGGCCCCATGTTCCTGCAGCATAGTTCGGGAAGTCCTTCACTGGAGTCTCAGCCCATGCTTTCAGGATCGGTGTCATCAGCGCCCAGGTTGCTTCCACACCGTCACGATGGGCAAACAGCGTTCCATCACCCAGCATCGCGTCCAGCAGCAGGCGCTCATAGCCGTTGGCGGACGACTTGCCGAAGGCGTCCGCGTAGCTGAAGTTCATCTGCACCGGGCTGATGTCCATGCTCGG
>Ga0193742_1000299_pt1 | contig 35034 bp, 37 predicted proteins | sample L2c1metaG_FD_165511 | JGI IMG/M metagenome (GOLD analysis project Ga0193742, IMG submission 165511) | Soil microbial communities from a riparian zone of the East river system, Colorado, United States - L2c1 | ecosystem: Environmental > Terrestrial > Soil > Riparian zone | place: USA: East River... | reverse complement strand
CAGGCCGCCGGGCTCCCGGTGGCCTGTTCGTGCTGCACGCCAGGGCGCTGCCCGATAACCCATACGACGGTCACACCTTGCGGGACGTCATCGATCGCACCGAGACGCTCACCGGCTGTCCGATCGAGCGGGCCTATGTCGACAAGGGATATCGCGGCCACGACGCGCAAAATCCCCGTCGTGTCTTCATCTCCGGCCAGAAGCGCGGCGTCTTCGGTGTCATCAAGCGCGAGCTGCGCCGCCGCTCCGCCAGCGAGCCCATCATCGGGCACCTGAAGGCCGAAGGCCACCTCGGCCGCTGCTACCTCAAAGGCCGCGCCGGCGATCTCAAGAGAAGCCTCGAATCCGGAGAAATAGATGGAGCACACCCGGTCTTTCCTGCGCCTCTCAATTTCTTGGGGGCGAACTAGGATTGCAAACTTCGGGCGCATCGCACCGCGAGAGCGCGAAAGCATTTCCAGAATGCGGTCATTGCGGGGAGCGAGAGCGACGAAGCAATCCATGTCCCAGCAAGCGGAGATATGGATTGCTTCGCTTGCACTCGCAATCACGTGGGAGGCCGGAGCGTACCGGATCCCCGCCATGCGCGCGTATAGCAGCCTATCATCCCGCCCGCATCTCGGCCTTGATCATGTCCGCGGCCTTCTCGCCGATCATGATGGTCGGCGCATTGGTATTGCCGCCGATCAAGGTCGGCATGATCGAGGCGTCGACGATGCGCAGGCCTTCCGTTCCGTACACTTTCAGCTTCGAATCGACTACTGCGATGGAATCGTTGACGCCTATTTTGCAGGTGCCGACCGGGTGATAGACGGTGTCGACGCGCGCGCAGCAGGCTGCGGATATCGTCGTCGGTGCGCACGCCTGCGGTGAACATGTCCTGTTTCTGCAGGGCGCGCAGCGCCGGCGTCTCCAGCAGCCGTTTTGTGATCTTGTATCCGCCGACCATGGTTTCGAGATCGTCGGGATGGCCGAGGAAATTCGGGTCGATCAGCGGCGGCGCAAAGGGATCGGCGCTGCCGAGCCCGACATGGCCGCGGCTCTTTGGCCGCAGCTGGCAGACATGGAGCGAGAAGCCGGTGCCGCGGTGACGCTTGCGGCCGTGATCGTCGGTCAGCGCCATGCCGAAATGCAATTGCACGTCGGGCACGTCGAGATCGGGCCGGGTTTTCAGGAAGCCGCCGCATTCGGCGAAATTCGACGTCATCGGACCGCGGCGCTCGCGCCGGTATTGCCGAATGCCGCGCAGCAGCCGCGGCAGACTTTTAAGCGAAAGGCCGTTGAAGTTCGGATTGTCGGACATGTAGCCGAACACGAAGTCAGGATGGTCCTGCAAATTCTGTCCGACGCCGGGCAGATGATGCACGCTTTCGATGCCGTGCTTGACGAGCTCCGCGCCATCGCCGACGCCGGACAGCATCAGCAATTGCGGGGTCTGGAACGCGCCGGAGGCAACGATCACCTCGCGCCGGGCGCGGAGTTGTTTCAACTCCTTGCCCTGCCGGTATTCGACCCCGACCGCGCGTTTGCCCTCGAACAGGATGCGCACGGCTTGCGCGCCGGTCTCGACGCGCAGATTGGCGCGGCTGCCCATATGGGGGTGGATATAGGCGCGGGCCGCGCTCCAGCGTTCGCCGTTTTTCTGCGTCACCTGGTAGATGCCGAGGCCTTCATGGTCCTCGGCGTTGAAATCCTCGCGGATCCGGAACTGGCCTTCCTCTGCCGCCTGCAGGAAGATTTTCTGCACCGGGTTCTCGGTGCGCATCCGGTTGACGGCGAGCGGGCCGTCCTTGCCGTGATATTCGCCGTCGAAATCGGCGTTGTTTTCCGAGCGCTTGAAATAGGGCAGCACGTCCGAAAACGACCACCCGACATTGCCGAGCGAGGCCCATTGGTCGTAGTCGTTACGGTGGCCGCGGATATAGACCATGGCATTGATCGCGGACGAGCCGCCGAGCCCCTTGCCGCGCGGCTGATAGCCGATGCGGCCGTTGAGGCCTGCCTGCGGCACGGTGTTGAAGGCCCCGTTGTTGATGGTGCCGGTCACCATCAGCGCCAGCGCGAACGGCGTCGTGACCACCCAATTGTCGTTCTTGCCGCCGGCATCCAGCAGCGCCACCGACGTCCTGGAATCCTCCGAAAGCCGCCCCGCCACCGCGCACCCGCCGGAGCCGCCGCCCACCACCACGAAATCGAATGTGTCCGTCACGCCCGTCCCCCAAAGTTTTTGTTTTGGCCGCCGTTTTCCGGGCATTTGTTGCGCCAAAGCTCCCCTTTTACGCCCTTGATGGCAAGGCCGGTTCCACGGAGCCTTTTAGGGGCATTTTTGCCGTCACAAAAACCTCAAAAACCGCACCATGGGCCTTCCCAAAGCAGGCTTGCGTTGATACATACCGCTCGCACTCAGGGGCATTGCCCGGGTTGTCTTCTCAGGAAGCCTCTGGACGGGACCGATCGACGCCCAAAAGCGTTGGCCGCTTTCGCTTCAGGTCCGGTTTTTCGAAGGCAAAGGCAACGGTTTAACGCGGGGTGGAGCAGCCCGGTAGCTCGTCAGGCTCATAACCTGAAGGTCATAGGTTCAAATCCTATCCCCGCAACCAAACTAAGATATTGATACATAAGGATGTAATTCGAAAAGCCGCCCTTAGGGCGGCTTTTTGCTTTTTTCAAATCGCCACCGAGCCCGCCACGCGAGAGGCGATCGCGAAGGCACTGGGTGGGGGAAGGGACGCCGCGAAACGGCGATCCGTAAAGCAACACCCCCAAACCTATGATTATAGGCTGAATCCGGCAACTGCGTACGTCGCTTGCGACCCCAATAGCGAAATTTGCAGGTTATGCCACAAGCAAATTCAGTACCTCGCGTCGCGGCGCTGTTCCCTTCCTCCCAGCGCCCGCGATAGGTCAGCGCCACGCCATCGAGTCCGCGCGCCGGCAAGAAACTCGGATTGAGCCGCAGCGCCAGCTCGAACTCGGCGATGCAATCGTCAAAGCGGCGGTTGAACAGATGGACGCTCGCCAGCGCATAATGCTCCACGCATCCTCAGAGTCGGCGCGGACCGCAGCCGGTGCTGCGCGTTCCGCCGCTGGCATTCCGCCCGGACCATATGGGCCGCGAAGGTGTGGCAGGCCGCCGACAGACTCAGCGCCTGGCCGTAATGCGGAACGACCGCGATGGCTTTTTCCACGAGCGCCTGCGCCACCAGATTGACAGCCCGCGCACCCGCCAGTAATGCGACAGCGACGCACAAGTGCGGTGCTGCGTCGGGCACGTGGCAATCCGTAGCTGATCTATCGGCCGAATGCCATAATATCTGATGTCTGCGACTCTGCGTTGAAAGCTGAAAGTCGTCGTGTCGCTTCTTTGCAGATTTGTAAATGGCCACTGACGGGGACAATGTCCGCCTCGGCAGCGAAGCTGACATATCGGGCCGATCATCATTCATGACGAGATGCCCCCGAGCAGATGTCTGCTGTATGCGGCTCGTTGGCTGGAAACAAGTTAGAGGTTCGAGTGCGCAGTTCCTGCTGAGCGAGCTAGCTGCTCAAGTGATGAGGCTTTCTCCGCAACCGACAGACTGCCCGATAGCCGGTGAGTCCGTTACCGTGGATGAGATTAGGCGCCCGATCTTCATATCGCGGCGGTAGTCGAGATGCCAAGCGGCTAAGATCGACGCTTTTTGATGGCAATAAAACCAACCATTCGGCCGAGCAATGCATAGGGATCGCGATGCCGCTGGATGCTAAGAAAGATTAATGCCCAAAGTTTAAGATGGTCGCCACGGCTTGCACAAGGCCAAGGCCGTGCGTCACGCCATCCGTGCCGCCGGCGCTCGGCTCTTCTACCTGCCGAAATACTCGCCCGATCTGAACCCGATCGAGCGGTTCTTCGCCAAGTTCAAACACTGGCTGCGCAAAGGCGCACAGCGAACCACCGAGGCCGTCTACGATGCTATCGCTCCGATCCTCGACACCGTCTCACCGGCAGAATACGCCAATTACTTCGCCAACGCAGGATATGACCAAACCTAACCCCATCCCGCTCTAGGTCTTCGTCGCCTACATTCGCGTTGGCTCTTGCGGCGGGCTAAGGGCTGGAAGCCCATACCTGGCGACGCGTTCGGCAGCGAGCTTGCGATAGGCCGTGGCCTGTTCGAATTGCTCTCTGACCTCTAGGGTTTCCTCGGCAGCCAGCCGCTCAAACAAATCTCGATGCGCCGAAATCAAAAGTTGGGAGTTTGTTAACTATCATTGAGCGAAAATTGCTGCCTGTTACGTAATCTCGTTTGAATTGGGAAAACACCGATGTTTCCGCTATTTTTGCGGGCTCGTGCGTGCAACTTTATCAGGGCCCGACTAGGCGATGACGGCTTTAGGGTACGTTCGGCTGACCGGGATGCTGAAACAGACAGGTTACGCATCGGGTCGATTGTGAGCGCAATTGATAGTGCGCTCTATGAGGCCGAGAACGAACAATCCGGTTTAAACCGCCGGGTTGACGACGTCCTCGCACGTGCCGCGGTAACTTTGGGAAATGGGACAGACGAATATCTGGATCGCGATTCACTGGACAACTTCCATCAAGATCTGTTCACCTTTGAGATCTCTAATGGACAACGCCGGCTTAAGGAGCTTGCGGCAGCGATCACGCAATTCAAATCCGTAAGGGCTGCGGTGCTAAGCAGATTTCCCAGCTACAATGCTCCAACGACAAGAAATTGAGCTAGGCCGATGCCAACGCCTATGACGAACGTCGTGCGTGTGTGTGTGCGTTCTCCAATTCGTGACCAGGGGGAAGGTGCGAGTCAGGCGACTGGTGCGGTGGGGGTCCTTGAGCCGCCACATAGGCGAGAAGACAAGCCAGCGGTCACAGGTGTAAGTCGCAACTGATAGTCGATTCCACCATCGTTCAGGTGCATCAGCACGCCGCCGGGGGCAAGAAAACAATACAGCCTATGACAGCCATCAGGTACACCAAGCCATCGCCGCCAAGGGGCGCTTGATGCCATCACAACACCCGGTCACGTGCCGCTCAAGTATCCGCTCGAGAAGCATCTCTATGCCAGCGCCTTCTCGAGGTATATTGCTCAAGTAATTCCGCAAGGACTCGCTTTGAAAAGATGCCGAAACAACCGGCCTGTTATCACTCTCGCAGCCATCGCCTTATGGTGCAGTAAGCGTCCGCACCACCTACACACTTTCGGCGGCCGATAGCCAACTAGGCGAGAAAGGCGTCAGGTGCGGGCCGAGGCCTCGGGTCGTCGGTGGCGCATACCCCAATGCAGGCCCATCGCGCGCTCCGTTTGGCAAGAGCTCGCGGTAGGTTCAGGACTTGCGTGAGAGCGCGGACCTTCGGGAATAATAATAAGTCGTTCGTTCAGAAGCAGCCAGTGAACGATTCTCCAGCTGTAGGATCGTTAGCCGGTCGCGACGATTGGCTTGACGCGTGCCCTGAACGAAGCGGCTACTCAACGATTATTCTGGCGGACGGGCTGTCTATTGAACGGACGTTCGGTCGATTACCATGAGCCCGTATTTCGAAAATTTGAGGCCCAATATTGTTGGAAGCGCCTGGTTTTAGCGCTCTTTGCGCTGGATGCATGCGATCCGGCCGAGCGTTAGGACGCGCTGGGCGGCGCCTGCTGGTGCATTGATTTCCGTCTTGATTGCGTCAGCCGCCTTATTGCAAAGCTCTTCAGTGGCGAACCCGTGAATTTGCTGTGTCGTCGGATTGGTCGGGCTTCCATAGACGATCCATTGCAAGGATATGAAAAGAACCCATTCCATTTTGCAAGTCTCCTTGGTCTTCAGCTTTGTTCGTCACACGAATAACCTGTAATCGAAACATGTTGGTTCTGTTGTGTATTGTTCTGTTAGACAGACCAAAGAGCGTTTTTGGCTGTGTGACGCGTAGGCCCCATTCAAGATCTGTCCCATGCCGGCGCTCGTCGAATATTCCAAGTCTGAGAGAAGCATTTCGTCAATGGGACACGGTCATCGTTCTTCGTAAGCCGGGCGAACTCAGGCATCGAAATTGAGGACGATGCCACAATGGGCGGCCATGTTAAAACCGGCAAGCGGCACTTTTCTACGAATTCTCGCTGAGTAGCACGGGCCGGACAACTGAATGCTTCGAGCGATCGGTCGATAAAGTGCGTTTCGCGTGTACGTTCCGGTCTGCACCGATGAAACAAGTGCTGAGCCGCTTCGACGAGAGAAGAGGACTGGTCCAGCCCGCAATAACCAGGGCCGCGGCGATCTGGTGAAAGTGAAAAATCACTCATCGTACTTCGAACACACTCAAGCTCTACGCCCCGGTGGTAACGACGGGTTCCTGCGTGCCGGTACCGGCGCATCTGGGCTTCAGATCGCTGCGATCTCTCTAATGCCGTGTCAATGACCTGCGTCGTGCGCACTAGCCGAGATCTTCAACACGATAGAGCGTCACGTAGTCTTCGTTCATGACTTCTCATTGTTGCAAAAAGAGAAAAGAACTCGATCTCTTTGTCCAGCTCAGTGTCCTGCGGCAACCCGATCCACGTATAAGGCGCTCGAGCAATGGAGCCGCAGCGGTAGCGGCAAATTCGCAGTCCGATAAGAAACAAAAGAATTCTCCAACCCAACTGACTGTCGAGCAGCCGGTTCGCCAGGGTCGCAGCCTGTCATCCGCAAACGAGAACGGGTCGGCGTTCGGTACCGCGAGGCGTCTCAACAGGGAGTACCTTGATACAGCCGGGGTAAATGGCGAGGCTATAGTGAAACGGCGTCAGGTCGAAATAGCCGTGGATTGGACACAAGTAGGCGAGATCCGGACCACAGCGCGTCAATGGATGAGAGCGGCCGCGTGCATACCCCTCATTTGAAATTGTGCTCATTGAAGCAACCAATGTGGTAAACACAGCGATCTTCGTCAGGTGTGACATGTCCAGATCCTTCAAGTTTAATCTTGGCGTTTTGACATAATCTAAGACAGTAAACCGTATCGCGGGGGCTCGCCAAGGCGTAATCCTCCCGTGGCATCGACCCAAGGCGACGGCTGACGTTCCCAAAAATACTGTTGCCCTAGCATGCCCACCGAACCCACTGGAAGTCGAGCCCCGTTTTTACTTCGCGGCAGATCAATCTGAAGTCTAAGTCCTCGTCCATCCGGATGGAAAACCGAAGTAGAATATTGGCAAATAATGCCAAACTTCTGAGGCCTGAATGTAAGGCTGTTGGTCGGGCGAAGAACCAATTCTAAAGGATAGGCCGCGTGCGTTGCGCGTCACAGAAGAAAGCTCTCATCACCAATCCCAGAAAGTAACTGGCTTGCACAATGCTTTGCGCCACCATGATCAAAAGCGCCGTCTCCAGAAAGCTAAAATCTTGGGCAACGGAAACAACGACAGAAACAACAACCAGCAAGGCAACAATTGCTAACAGGACCTTAATACGGAAGACAAGGCCAACCGCGAATCCTAGCGTCGCTAGCGCGATGGCCGCGTATCCCATGCTCCGTCCTCGTCGCAAATTAGCGGTGAACGTCGGTGCATGAAAAACACACTCACACCGACATGTGAGTAGTGGAACGTAAAGATTAAGACTTCGAAGCGATCTGAGGCTTATTCGTTGAACAGCCGGTTTGCCCCAACGCGCCCCCCCAGCAACGAATCACATTCGTTAGTCAATCACGGTGTCTCTCAAAAATCAGCTTCGATCTCTTAAGAATTAAGAGTTTTGTCGGCTGGCTTGGTCATCCGTCGGGGGTGACGGGTCTCTTGCCACGACGCTCGGTCCAAAGGGGCTGCGAGGCAGATTCATCGCCGGCGCCGGCATTCGGAACGGTAGGCTTGTGCAAGCTATCGGCACTGTTCTACGTGGGGGAGGTCTTACGCCCTGCGCATACTTGAGCAGTTCGCGCCGGATTAAGGCTGTCCGTGCTGGAGAAATGGCCCGTTTGGCGCTTTTGGTCGTGTCGATTCAGAGTGAAGCGGCCTGTTCAAATCCACGAAACGGCGTCAAGTTTCAATATTGTAGCAATTAAACCTACTTAAGGGGGACTGTGGCACGAACGCCACGCTCGGGACAAAACAGATTTTCCACGGCGATGAGCTATTTGACGCGACCAGCTCTGCCTGTAGGGTTTTGCAGAACAATTGCGGTGGGGACCTCCAAGTCCCGTAGGGTCAAATTAACCGTAAGCTTTGACAACTGAGTGGATGCTTGAGGGGTTGCGTTGGTTTTTATGCTCACATCCATTTTTCTGGCTGGAGACCAACTGTGTTTCGCACCGCGAAACCGTCTGGCATATCTGCTTTTGGTCGGCGATAGTAGCGATCGGTTCTGGCGATGATGAAGCGGCTCCTTTCCTCATTCTTCGCGGTCCTTTCCGCGGGTTTTCTCGCTTCATGCAATCTGCTTCCGGGAACGGGGCCGACAAGCGATGCCGTGAATGCCGGTGCAACTGCAAGCGTAAGGTCCACGACGCCGTTGCCTTACACGCTCGTGGACGTGACCGCGGATACGATCGGCTTCTTGTCCCAGCCAAATCTTATCTCGTTTAAGGGGCAGTTTCCCGACAAACGTGCCAAACCGGTCCAGGTCGTCGGAGTTGGCGACGTCCTAAACATATCTATCTTCGAGGCGGCACCAGGCGGCCTTTTCACGCCTGGACAGGCCGCGGGCGCACGTCCTGGAAACTTCGTCGACTTGCCCGCTCAGGCCGTTGATCAGAAGGGTAGCATTTTTGTTCCCTATGCGGGAGAAATCCCCGCAGCCGCACGGACTATACCTGAAATTCAACAAGCCGTGGTTGCGCGGCTGCGCAATCGCGCGATCGAACCGCAGGTGGTCATAAGCCTCAACCAGCAGCACTCAAGCGTTGTTAGTGTTTTGGGTGATGTGAATACTCCTGGTGTCTTAAGTCTTAATAGCGTTGGTGAGCGATTATTGGCACTGATCGCCCGCGCCGGCGGACCGAAGTACGAGGCGATCGAAAGTTATGTAACACTTCAGCGGGACGGCAAGCGCGTCAGGGTTCTCCTAAGTCGTGTAGTACACGATCCGCGCGAGAATATTTTTGTTAGACCGAATGATGTGATTTTCATAACCCGTGAGTCACCCACCTTCACTGCTCTTGGAGCGCTAAACCAGAATGTCTTTGGCTTCAATTCGGAGATTCCGTTTGACGTTGAAGCGCTGACGCTCACCCAGGCGATGGGCAAGGCGGGAGGTCTCAATGACCAGCAATCCGACCCGAGCGAGATCTACGTTTATCGATTTGAGGAACGTCAGTTCTTGGAAAAGCTCGGAGTCGATACCACGCGATTTGCTTACGACAGGATACCGACGATTTATCGCGTGAACTTGAGGGATCCCGCGGGAATGTTGCTCGCCGCTGGTTTCCAAATGCGGACCAAGGACGTTATGTACGTGGCCAACGCCCGGGTCGTGGATTATTACAAGCTGCTTACTCTTATAAACAACACCACATCGGCCGTGAGAAATGTTAACTCGGCCGTCCATGAAGTTGCCGCGCCCATCAACTAGCATAAGCCCAACGCTGAGATCGGTGGCCGAAGATAGCCAGCGCTGGCTTTTCAGCGCTGGGTTCGCCTCGCTCCAGGCCTGGATTACTATCATCGTTGTGGTTCTGTCGCCGCTGTTTTTCGGATCGGTAGATCTGTTTTGGATCGCGACCTGGACGATTCTTCTGTCAATCGGTGCCTTATGCGGTGTAGGCGTTCGCACGAGCGCCCGTCAAAACTGCATTGTTGGTATATTTCTCGCCGTCTGCAGTCTCTACTGTCTTGTATCTTTGATCCAAGTCGTCCCCCTCGGCCTGATAACCTTAAACGATCCCAGTTGGAATCGCGTCAAGGAGCTTCTCGACCTTGGTGTGCTCTCTCGCGTTTCAAGTCGTGCAGAGATTCCGCCAATCGCAGCCGGACATTTTCTGCTCTTTACTACATCCGTCATGAATGGTTTCTTCGTAGGGACGTCGCGATCCAACAGCGCCAAACTCATTCAGATGGTACGGTACGCCGTTCTGGCTTATGTGATCTATGGCTTGGTTGCACTATTGCTGACACCGAACCTCATTCTGTGGGCTCCCAAGCTCGCTTACCGAGGTAGCCTCACCGCAACATTCATTAACCACAACACCGCAGGGACGTTTGTTGGTGCCGGCGCGATATTGTGGTTTAGTTTTTCCTTATCCTCGCTGCATTCGTTTAGATTTTCATCGCTTCGGCTGATGCTGCTGACGCCTTCGAATGAAAAGCGCGCGTTTGCAATCATTGCTCGACTGGGGGCGGCGCTGACGTGTTTCTTTGCGCTACTTCTAACGGGCTCACGCGGTGCTTTGATAGCATCATGCCTAGGATTGCTTGCTGCGGTCATTCTTCTGTTCGCCAGCTGGCAAAAGACACGACTGTGGCAGATTTTGCTTTCCTCGGCCGTTGCACTCGCAACCACGCTTGCGTTGGTTAGCCAAATGGGAAGAATTGGAAGCCAGGGGTTGATCGATGATGCGCGTTGGTCGGTCTATGAGCTTTGCATCGAGGCCATACGCCAGCGACCGTTGCTTGGTGCGGGGGTTGGTACTTTCTCAGACATATTTCCCTCCTTGCGACCCAACGGCTTTTTCGGCTCGGGTGTGTGGGACTATGCTCATTCCACAATCCTTGAGATTGCGGTCGAGATGGGAATTCCGGTCATGCTGATCGTCTTGTTGGCTGCGTTGACTTCATTGCTGCTCCTCGCCCGAGCAACAGTCAGATCTGAGGGCCGCAATCGAGAATTGCTAGCTGCAATTACCGGCATAGTTGTTCTAAGCTATCTCCATTCGCTCGTTGATTTCTCTCTACAGATTCCGGGCTATCTCATCCTGTTCGGAGTCCTGCTCGGCTGCGGGCTCGCGAGAGCGTCCTCTCCTCCTACGGCGCTCGATCAGAGATATGACCACATCGATTTTCGTGAAACTGGCGTCGGCTCCGTCACCAAGCTGTGACAATTGGTCAAGCATGTTCTCTCCGACCTATTTTCGGAATTTAGATCTCTTAAACGACTTGCCACCGCTATCGGACCTCGAATTCTACCAAAAATCAGAAGGGCTAAGCTTCAAGTGACGTCGCGCTGATGTCATTCGGCCTGCAATATTGACCCCCTAATGGAGTGGGCCCTCGGGGCGGACGGGATGTCTTTCAGCAATTGACCGGCGGCCGGGCTTTCAGAGGATGAAGGCCCTATGGCAAAGCATCGAACCCACAGCGTCGAGTTCAAACGGCAGGTGGCCCAGGAGTATCTAAGCGGCGAGACGCTGCACCGGGCTCTCGAAGCGGCACAATGTCTCCCGTAACTTGATCCGGATCTGGGTCGACAAGTTTCAGGCAGGCGCGCTCGATGAGGACGTCGCTTCCGCCGATCTGCTTGAGGCCCATCAACTGATCTTTGACGATGACGGCGCCGGAGAAATTGCCGATGTCCGCTCGCTCCGCGTTATGGAAGGACTCGTGCAGGTGACGCTGTACCACTGCACGCGACGACACCCGGTGCCCGCGTCGAAGACCTCTGTGAAGTTTGCGGACAAGCGCAGAAATCAGCCCCTGGCGAGACCGCCCCAATCGGATGTTCACCCATATACTGAAGCGGGAAAAAGCTGCGCCTAGACAAAGGGCTAAGTTCCCGATTCGAAAAAGGCACGGCTGCATTCCTGAAGAAATTGAAGGCTGTCTGGCAAGACTATCGCTACGTCCGCATCGTCCAAAGTCCACGTGGGTCGTGTCGGCGGGCTGGGTCATCCCATCCTCATTCCAAAGGTTAGCGCCGGGTCCAGCTAGACGACGAGAGCGGGATCGAAGTCCGGATTTTCGCGCGTGCCGCGAGGTCCCGGGTAACCCCGGGGGTTAGCAACGATGCGCGTGTTGCCGATCTGATAATCGCGGCCGGCGTGAATATGCCCGTGCAGCCGAAGCTGGGGCGCTTTGTCGCCGACCATCAGCGCTTCGCAGTTGCTCGCGTAGCACCAGTCGAGATCGCGGGTCCGCTCTGGATGCTCCGGATCCCGGCCGAACAATGAGCGGTGCGGCGGGGCCATGTGCGTGACGACGACCGCGTCCATGCCGTCCAGACGATCCGCCAGCGCCTTCGCGATGAATCTAACCGATGCCTTGTGGGCGTCGACCGTCGCGCCCGGCGCCAGCTTGTCGCGGGAACGGCCGGCGCCGGTTTTGATGGCGCGATAGTCGTTCATCCCGCGGGCGGCGGCGCACGGCCTCGGCGTTCGTCATGTAGCCCGGGCGGGCCGACATGTCGGTCCACAGCGTGGCGCGGATGAACAACACATTGTCTGTTTCGACGGAGGAATCGTCCAAAAAAATTATTCCCAATTCCTTGGCGACCTCCGGCATCAGCATGCGCTGCTGCTCCCAGGTTGTTCGCAGTTCGGGGCGGTTATTGTCGAAATGCGAGCAGTAATCATGGTTGCCGGGGACGTAGATCAGGGGCCTGCAGCGATCGAGTGACACAATCACCTCTGGTCGGCTTGACCGAATTCTTCGCTAGAGCGGATCTAACCAAAGTGATAGTATGAAGAGGATTGCTCCCGCGTGAGGCTCAGAATTTTGTATGTCGTACCACCCACCAAGTCTTTCGCAGGCATCGAACGCGTCGTTGACGAAATTTGCTCAGGGCTAGTAGCTAAGCACGCCGATGCTCTTCAAGCTTGCCGCTAGACTGCTCGATTGAATTAAATTAAATGGCCCAAGGTTGTGCCGCTGATCTAGAACGATGCACTTCGCGATGCCGGTGCGACATACAACCGACAGAACCACGTCGATTAATACGTTGCCGCCTTGATCTCAGCGGAGAACCTGCAAGATGAAAAACTCGCCTTTTGGCTTTTTGGCCGCCCTCATTACTTTGAATATCACGTCCGTACAATCGGGTTCGGCTCAAGCTTCCGATTCCTGCGAACTCCGTCCCGTCATGATCGAGAACTTTGACGAGGAAACCGCCCCCAACCGACGAATCGAAAGTATTTCCTCCCGTCGTATCGGACCGGCTCGTTGGACCGCGCACACGCCTTGGAGCGGTGATTTCGGTGACGCGAGATTCGTAGATCCGGATCCGGGAGGCCCGTTCAAGATGAAGGACGGAATCCTCTCCATAACAGCTTCCAAGGACCGTGAAGGCCGGTGGACTTCCGGCCTTATCGCCGCAGCCGATGCGAGGGGCGTGGGCACGGGAACGCGCTATGGATATTTCGAAGCGCGCATGAAGATGCCGCCGGGACCTGGCACTTGGCCGGCCTTTTGGCTCGCAGCGCTAAAACCAGTCGAAGAACGTGACGGCAACGTGGAGATCGATGTTATCGAATACTATGGCCAGTTCACGTCCGCTTACCAGGCAGTCGTCCACGTCTGGTTCAAGGACCCAACCAAGCACCGAGGCAAAAACCAAAGGATTGATTTTCCGGATGGTGCCTTGGTCGCAGATTATCACACCTTCGGGGTCGACGTGTCACCGCAGGCCATCGTTTTCTTTCTCGATGGCAAGCCGGTCTGGAGTCAACCGACGCCGCCCGAACTCACCGGTCCTCTATATCCGCTGGTTAACCTTCCGCTCGGCAGCGGCTGGCCCATCGATAAAACGCCGAACCCGTCCACGCTCCTCGTCGACTACGTTCACGTATACGGTCGGGATGCTGGCCCGCCGGAGGGCTGCCCTGCAGGACCACCGCCACAAAGATAGATCCAAGGTATCTTATCCGGCTTATGCCGATCATCTGCCGCTGCATCGCCAGGCGCAGATCTACGCCCGGCAAGGCATCGATCTGGACCGATCCACGCTGGCGGACTGGGTCGGTCAGGCCGCCTGCCACCTACGTCCGCTGCAAGACCGGCTGCTGGCGAGGCTGAAGGAGCGCCCCCCGCCTGTTTGCGGACGAGACGACCGCGCCCGTGCTGGATCCCGGCCGCGGCTGCACCAAGACCGGGCAGCCCTGGGCCTATGCCGCTGACGATCGGCCATGGGGTGGCTGTGATCCACCGGGCGTCGTTTACATCTACGCACCCGATCGCAAATCCGAGCGGCCCATCACCCATCTGGAGGCCTTTAAGGGCATTCTTCAGGTCGACGGCTATGCCGGCTACCGCAAGCTGGCCGACCGCGGCGATGTCCGCCTTGCGTTCTGCTGGTCACACGTTCGGTGCGGGCTCTATGAGCTTGCCGTCTCTGGTCCGGCACCGATCGCCAGCGAAGCGCTCGAACGTATTGCCGGGCTCTACGCCGTCGAGAAAGATATCCGGGGCCGAAGTCCTGAGGAGCGCCGAACGGTCCTGAAAAGCCGCCCCCTGATCGACGCGCTTGAGCCGTGGCTGCGCGCAGAACTCGGCCTGATCAGCCAGAAAAGTAAGCTTGCCAGGGCCATCCGCTATGCCCTGACGGCCGCATCGAGCTCGACAACAACACCGTCGAGCGCTCCATCCGCCGATCGCGCTCAACCGGAAGAACCCGTTGTTCGCTGGCTCGTCTTCCTCCGGCGAGGGCCGCCTTGTTGGATTAGGCCAAGTGGTGCGTAACAGTCCTTATGGACAGCCATAAGCGCAGTACTCAGCTTGAACGGCTTGAGGTGGTTGAGACCGGTCGCCGGCGGCGCTGGTCGGATGACGAGAAGCTGCGGATCGTTACCGAGAGCTTTCAAGCGCCGCGCGCGATATCGTCGACAGCAAGACGCCATGGCATATCACGTTCGTTGCTGATGACATGGCGGCGCTCGTTCGGTCCCGAACCGATTGGCCCTCAAGGCGATCAATCCGGCTTCGCGCGGGTCGTCATTGCTGCTGCGGTCGAGCCGGGTGTTGCTGCCACACCGACGAGCGGGCAGATGGTGATCGTCGTTGGCAAGGATCGTCGGGTGATTGTCGATGCTGGCGTCGATGCGGTTGCCCTGGCGCGGGTGCTGCAGGTTCTGGAGCGTCGATGATCCCGATCTCTTCGAGCGCACGCATCTGGATTGCGACCGGCCACACCGACATGCGTAAGGGCATGCAGGGTTTGTCATTATTGGTGCAGGAAAGCCTTGGTCGTGATCCGTTCGCCGGAGACGTCTTCGTGTTCCGTGGCCGCAGCGGTTCGCTAATCAAGGCCTTGTGGCACGATGGAATTGGATTGTCGCTCTATGCCAAGCGGTTGGACCGTGGCCGTTTTGTCTGGCCGGTGACGGTGGGCGGTGTGGTCGGGCTGACCGCGGCGCAGATGAGTTATCTGCTGGAGGCGATCGACTGGCGCAATCCGCAGCACACGTGGCGGCCACAGAGCGCAGGCTAGGCTCAAAAAATGTTCTGAGGTGCGGAAGAAAAGACGCCTCAAATCGCCCCTTTTGTGATTCCATCAGGGCCATGGGTGACGGCCTTGAATCGCTGCCAGACGACATCGAAACGCTGAAAGCGGCATTGATCGTTGCTCGCGCGGAGGCTGCGGCCGCCCGCGCCCGGCAATCCGATGACCAGGCATTGATCGCCCATCTGAAGCTGCAGATCGAGAAACTCAACCGCGACCGCCATGGGCCGCGCTCGGAGCGTACCGCGCGGCTACTGGATCAGCTCGAACTGACGCTGGAGGAGCTGGAGAGTTCGGCGACGGAGGACGAACTCGCTGCCGAAATGGCCGCGGCCAAAACCACGAAGGTGGCGTCGTTCACGCGCAAGCGACCGTCACGTCAGCCGTTCCCGGAGCATCTGCCTCGCGAGCGGGTGACGTGCCGGGACCTGTGGCGTGCGCCTGCTGTGGCGGCGCGCGGCTGTCCAGGCTCGGCGAGGACATCACCGAGACGCTGGAGGTGGTTCCGAAATCCTGGAAGGTGATCCAGCACGTCCGCGAGAAGTTTACTTGCCGTGATTGCGAGAAGATCAGCCAGGCTCCAGCGCCGTTCCATGTGCTTGCCCGCGGCTGGGCGGGGCCAAGCTTGCTGGCGATGGTGCTGTTCGAGAAGTTTGGTCAACATCAGCCGCTGAACCGGCAAGCAGAGCGCTACGCCAAGGAGGGCGTGCCGATCAGCCTGTCGACCCTGGCCGACCAGGTGGGCGGCTGCACGGCGGCGCTGGCAGCGTTGTTCAAGCGCCTCGAGGCCTATGTGCTGAGCGCCGAGCGATTGCACGGGGACGACACCACGGTTCCGGTCCTGGCCAAAGGCAAGACCGATACCGGCCGGATCTGGGTCTATGTCCGCGACGACAAGCCTTTTGGCGGGCAGGCCCCGCCGGGGGCGGTGTTCTATTACTCGCGCGACCGCGCCGGTGAGCATCCCCAGGCTCACTTGGCCAACTACAGTGGAATCTTCCAGGCTGACGCCTATAGCGGCTATGGCAAGCTCTACGATCTTGGCCGCACGCCTGGACCGATCCTGGAGGCGGCCTGTTGGGTCCACGCCCGGCGGCCGTTCTTCGTGATGGCTGATCTGGCCGAGAACGCGCGTCGCAAGGCCCAGGGCAAGAAGCCGGCGGTGATCTCGCCGCTGGCACTGGAAACAGTCTGCCGGATCGACGCCCTGTTCGAGATCGAGCGGACCATCAGCGGTCAGAGCGCCGAAACGCGCAAGGCGGTCCGTCAGGAACTCAGCGCGCCGCTCGTGGCCGATCTGCAAGCCTGGATGCGCGTGCAACGCGCCAAGCTCTCGCGCGGCAACGATGTCGCCAAGGCCATGGACTACATGCTCAAGCGCTGGAGCGCATTTACCCGCTTCCTCGATGACGGCCGCATCTGCTTGTCCAACAATGCGGCGGAGCGTGGCGTGCGCGGGATCGCTTTGGGTCGGAAGTCGTGGTTGTTCTGCGGCTCGGATCGCGGTGGCGAGCGGGCAGCCGTGATGTACAGCCTGATCGTCACCGCCAAGATGAACGACGTCGACCCGCAGGCGTGGCTCGCCGACGTTCTCGCGCGCATCGCCGAGCATCCCGTCCAAAGGCTCGACGAACTGCTGCCATGGAATTGGCGCTCCGCCATCCGCAACGTTGATCAAGCCGCCTGAGCCGAAAATGACCCGCGCGCGGTCTTCGCCGGATGCTTACGCTGGCTCCGACGGAGGCGCCGAGCATTGGGCCACCATCGCGTCCCTGATCGAGACCTGCAAGTTGAACGACATCGACCCGCTCGCGTATCTGACCGACGTCCTCACGCGCATCGTCAACGGTCATCCCAACCGCGATATTGATCAGCTGCTGCCGTTGGACCTACAGAAAGCGAGACCTCAGAGCCGTGCCTGAGAACAGCGCTTACGACCAAGCTGCACTCGACCAACAATCGAGCGTCTCAACGGCGAGACCAAGCGGCGGACCGAGGTTGTCGGGATCTTCCTCAACGAGGATGCCGTTGTCCGCCTCATCGGAGCGATCCTGCTTCGAACGGGACGATGAGTGGGCCATCCACCCTGCCCAATACATAGCACTGGAAACCATCGTGCCGTTGAACGATGATTCCACCGCCCGCCGTCCGGCCATTTCGAGCGGCTAACAAATGTCGGTCACTGAGGCGCTGGTGACCAGTATTTGGCGCCGCCATCACAGCCGGCTGCACGTAGCGCAAGTGTTCTCTCGGCCTGCATGCATCCAACCGATGAAGCGCCGGCGCTAAGCACAGGACCCTCGCGGGGAACAACCTGTGATAGTGCGGCGGTTGCCGTCAGTTTAGGATTAAACGCTAGCGATCCGCTAAACGAATTTTTTGATTGGTATGCAAAACTGCGAGACCAGCAATTGGGGCCTTGATATCATACCAAAATCGGGGGTCGACCGCAGACTGAATCTTTAGCCAACGGTAGCCCGTGTTCTGCCAAGGACGAATAACGTCTGTCAGGTTATCCAACACGAGGTCGCCCTTCGTTGTCGTGACGACAAGTACGAGATGCCCTAGTCCTGAAGGAGTTTTGACGACCGACAGCCGAAGCGCCTTCGATGGTAGGCCGCTCTCCAGGAGATCGTGTCTCTTTGTGACAGCGTAGTCATTGCAGTCTCCCACGCTTGGGGCGATCGTCCAACCGTCGTGGAGATCAGGACCGTAGCCTTTCGACGTGGCAGTGATCGACGTATTTACGCTGTGATTTACACGGTTTAACAAGCGAGCGGTATCGGCGTCCAGGTCAAGCCGTTCATTTTCAGTTGGTTTCGATTTGCAATCTGAGGGGTATTTAATACAAAACCGAACGTGCTGGAAGGGAGCCAGTGTGGGCGAGGCTTCTAGGAGTGGAGTCGGCGAGCCAAATTCCTGCGGGAACCGGCCGCGCGCCATTCCGTCGCCCGCAAAAAGAACTGTGGCGCAGATGGCCAGGAATAATAATGAAAGACATCGCACCATGAAACCGCCGCCGATCGAGGGAGACAGCGATCGCTTTCAGACGCGCTATCGATCAGTTGATTGTCCCGCCACGAAGTTAAATCTTCACTATAGGATGGCGTTAACAAATCATTTCGATCAAGCGCGACGTTGCAGCAAATCCATTTTTCCCGCCCATATGCTATGCGGGAAGATGATTTGAGTGCCAGTTCCAAGCCGTACGAATTATAGATTGAAGATCATGCTGAGGAGACCAGCCGAGTATTTGCTTTGCTAGAGAACTATCCGCAACCAAGGCAGGAGAGTCGCCTTCTCGGCGAGGCCCGTACTGCACATTGATCGCTTTGCCTACGACGTCTTGAACTGTTTTAAGCAGCTCTTTTACGCTTGTTCCCCGGCCAGTCCCAAGATTGAGGGCGTGACTTTTCCCGTTGTTTAAAAGATGCTCTACGGCGCGAGTGTGAGCATCAGCAAGGTCGAGAACGTGTACGAAGTCGCGAACGCAGGAGCCGTCGCGTGTATCGTAGTCGGTTCCCAGTACTTGAAAATGGGGGCGCCTCCCCAAAGCGGTATCAATTGCAATAGGGATGGCGTGGGTCTCCGGCGTATGCCATTCGCCAATCCTACCCTCAGGATCCGCTCCAGCAGCATTGAAGTATCGCAAAATTAGGAAGCGGAAGCCTTGGTAAAGGTCCATATCCCTCAATATCATTTCAACGATAAGTTTGCTTTGCCCATAGGGATTGATGGGTAATTGGGCATGCGTCTCGTTCATCGGTATCGCAGTTGGAATACCATACGTAGCGCATGTTGAGGAAAACACGAATTTATCGATCCCTGCGGCTTGTGCCGACCGGAGCAAGGCTATCGTTCCCGCGACGTTATTGTCGTAATAGCCGCCGGGATCCTTGACCGACTCTCCAACTTCGATCGCAGCAGCAAAATGCACTATTGCGAGGGGCTTATATTTTCCAAGAACTTCTTGGAGCCGGGCGCGATCCCGAATGTCGCCTATCTCGAGCGGACCCCACTGGACAAACTCAGCGTGTCCATTTGAGAGATTGTCATACACGATCGGCGTGAAGCCCTTGTTTGATAGGTCAAGACAAGTATGCGCTCCGATGTATCCCGCTCCACCCGCAACAAGAATATTCGACATTTGGCAAAAATCCTGGAAGGCGTCGAAGTTCTGATCCGACCAGCCGGCCTGTCTTATCCAATCCACTGCTATAGGAGAAAATAGCCTTCTCAGAAGCGCAGACAAAGATGCAGACTAGCTCGCGGGAGGCTAAAACTCCCCCGGAACAGCCGTCTTGCGACATTTATAACTCACGGATGCTGCTGTTAGCACGCGCTATCTGTCAGCAGAACAGCGGGGATTGTGACGATGAATATCTTTGCATCCAAGGCCATGGACCAATTGCGAGCATAGAAAGTATCGCAGGCTACGCGCTTGCCATACGTCGTGTTACTACGACCGCTGACCTGCCACAAACCAGTTATTCCCGGTCTACACGCGAGATAGTCAGCCTTGGCGCTACCGTATCGAACGAGTTCCTCATCGGTTACGGGACGCGGACCTACGATGCTCATCTCACCTTTGAGAACGTTAAACAGCTGTGGCAACTCGTCGAGGCTAGATCTACGCAAGATAGCGCCAATCGCTGTTACGCGCGGATCGTTGCGAAGCTTGCGGTTGGCGGTCCATTCAGCCGCCGCAGCAGCGTCCGACTGAAGTAGTTTGCGTAAACGTTCTGGTGCGTCCGTGACCATCGTCCGAAACTTCAAGCAATCAAAATGCTTTCCGTTGAAACCTACACGTCTATGACGATAGAGCGCGGGACCGGGAGATGTCGCAAGCGTAACGACGAAGCAAATGATCAACAACGGAGCAATCAAAAGAATTCCAGATAAAGCTAATATGATATCGATCGCTCTCTTCGAAGTCAGTCCAATAGGTCGCGAAGATTTCGAGGATGCGAGTTGCAAGTGACCGCGGGTACCAACCAACTCGTTCATTTGGAACTCCTAAAGCAACATTTAAAATCGAGGCCGCGTAAATTTGGTTCTTATCTATTCATCCTTTTTTAGCAATGTTATGGGCGGTGCACAATCCCCGCAAGCCCCAATTCTAAGCAATTATACTGTTAAGCTAAACGGATTAACTTATTGCATTTGCTAACAATTTTTTACCGTTCCTCGTCGGAAGACACTAAAATTTGCATCTCGCCGATAAAGAGGGCGGGCAAAATGTTGCGCCGCAACTCCCATAATGCTCTTCATGTCGTCCTGGGTGTATTCAGGTAGCTCGAATTCAATGCAGTTTTGACGAAATAGCGCAAGGTGTTTTTAATCGTCTCCGCCTAGTCAAGCCAATGGCTTTACGTCTCGGACCTGCCAATACCCGCAAGTTCATCCCGACCAAAGCAGCCAATAGACTCGCAAGATGCTCACGCGCCTTATGGCCGGCAGCCATTTCGCTTGCAGTATTAGCCAGACCGCAAACTTGTAGGATAACGCGGTGAGGGAAAGCTTCTTCCGTTTGCTGAAGACCGTCCTACTGCACACCTAATCGCATCGCACTCGAAACGGGCCAGGGCATAAGTTCGACACACGAGCCGTTCCGACGCCATTCAACAATAGGATGCCGCTCAGCCCAATGAAGTTTCCGCGACGAATTAGGCTAGCCGGCCATTTGCAGTTCAACTGCTACGCCCCGAAAACAACGAAACCTAGATCAGCCCCCGCCAATGGATCAATTGAATTTGCGGTTTTTTTCAAAACAAGAGATAAGCAACATAGAGCCCGAAGATACTAATAGTCGTATTCCGCGAAAGGGTTTGGGCAGACGTCGGGCGCGGTCTCGTACGTGACGGTACTTAGTTTGGGATCTTTGACGGTACGAAAATTTGACCCCAAAATGAAAAATGTCACGACTTTGCGTTCCAGCTGTGAAAATTGCGTTGCTGTGAGAGTCCATCTAGCGAGTAAGTCAAGGCCGAAAACGCCTGCTGCGCGCGCCCCGCTCTCAAGTGCAAGTCTGCGACCCAATGTTTGGAATCGAGATGCTTTGATGTCTCGCGTTAATGACGCGATCGTCGTGGCACTGATTTTTACCCCGGGAAACCTTCGTTGCAATATTTTGCCGATCAGAGCCTCCGGACCCGTTTGCCAAACTACGGTTGCTGACGCAGCTCCTGCGGCAGCGAGAACAGCACGCCGGGAGAGATACGGTGCCATTTAACCTCAGCCTTCCAATTTGCGTGCCGCGCGCAATGACATCGCAGCCACCGTTAAACTAGGAGGTGCTGAGCCTGACGTAGGAAACACCGAGGATCCCACAACGATCAGGTTGCGCACATCGTGGTGAATCTGGGTGGCATCCACGATGCTTTCTTTCGGATCATTGCCCATTCGCAAGGTTCCTTGCAAGTGAACCGACCATCCGTCGACTTGTCTTATCTCAATACGTTCAACAGGAAGCGGTCGCAACACGGCCGCCAATTTATTAAGCGCAGCCTTAACACCCCGCAGACCGTAATCGGATTGCGCAGGAAATGAGACATGGGGTCGTCCGTCAGAGGCGCGTGAAACAACTGTCGTGGCCTGGGGAAGTGCCTCCACGCTAAGCGTAACTGGGAGGATTTCTCGCCACCGTCCATAATCTGGACGTAGACCGTAACCCCAGGTGTTATCAAAATACAGCAGCGCCCCGCCGTATTCTCTTCTGTGCTCCCCGTCCAGCAGGGATAGGTTCATGCCTGTTGTAAGAGTGCTGCCGCTGAAGTTATTGACGCCATCCAAGTAAACTTCGACGGTCGTCTCGATTTTCTCGTGCAGAAATCGTCCAATAAGTGGGTGGGCAAAGCCAGACTGTTGCAGCAAAACCGGGCTGTTAATGCCGTTTGCGCCTAGGACGATAAGATCTCCCCGCGCAGTATATTCCCTGCCGGCATTTGTAAATCGGACGGACTTCGCCGAATTGTTCTGACAATCGATATACTCCGCCTTCGAGTTCACGCAGATGTCTAAATCGGGGTGCTCAATTATGTGTTGCATGGAATTGAGAGCAGTGAATTTTGCGTTTACCGGACACCAGCGACACTGGGCCGTACCGCAGCAGGCGTTCCGCTGTCCGATCGGTCGGCTAAGTCGACCGTTAGGTAGCGAGAAATGCATGTCGGGCTGCGCTGCCTTCATAATTCGATCGATGTCACTCATCCGGTGGGGTGGCTGAGCGTAGTTTCCGGCACCGGGATAGTGGATGGCGAGATCATCTGGCCCCGCTATGAGCATGACTTGCTCGGCTTCGTGATAATAGGGAGCGAGATCTTGGTATGAAAGCGGCCAATCAACCGCTACCCCGTATTTCGATTTTAGCTGGAAATCGCTGGGATGATTGCGGGGGCAAAGTGCCCACCAACAAACAGTGCCGCCACCAAATGCAACCGTGTAGTGCCACGCCTTTTCACCGGGGCCATGCGAGTAAAGCGTTTCCGTATCGAGAACGGAATTTGCTTGGTTTTTGACTTGCCAGTCGTGGCTCTTATTAGCGCCCCATTCAATCAATAGTGTCCTACCGGCTCTTCGCTTCTTCAAAAACTCGTGAAGGAAAAAAAACGAACCAAAACCGGACCCAATTACAATCGTTTCGTAGGACGTATCCATTCTGTCAGGTTCGACAAAAGGCATAATTATCAATCCTTAAAACACGCAGAGCCGAATGGAACCTCTTCAATCAAATCGCTAGCGGCATTGTACTTTGCACTTTCAAATAGTAAGCTGATTATAGTCGGACTCCAAAATTAAACAACTGACGCAACCGTCCCGCTTGCAAATCTGGGGCTCCCTGTCGCCGCCACGAGGGAGGCACCATTCGAGACCTATGGAATCCCAGTCTCGACGACCATTCCGGTGAATGCGCCCAGAGTAGAAGAAGCTCCGCCGCGGCATTTGTCAAAAAGTTCCCGAATCGAAACACCCAACAAAAGGGACGCCATCATCGCGGATTGCCCCTCCAAGCCAGGCCATCAGGGTCTGGAAGTTTCTGGGGTTGGGCTCATGCCGGCGGGTACGCCGATGAGCCGTTCAATGGTCTCCCTCCGGCGAGGGCCGCCTTGTTGGATTAGTCCAATTGGTGCGTAACAGTTCTTATGGACAGCCATAAGCGCAGTGCTCAGCTTGAACGGCTTGAGGTGGTCGAGACTGGGCGGCGGCGGCGCCGGTCGGATGACGAGAAGCTGCGGATCGTGACCGAGAGCTTTCAAGCGCCGCGCGCGATATCGTCGACAGCAAGACGCCATGGCATATCACGTTCGTTGCTGATGACATGGCGGCGCTCGTTCGGTCCCGCGCCGATTAGCCCTCAAAGCGAGCGATTCCGTTTTGCGTGGGTCGTCCTTGCCGCTGAGGTCGAGCCGGCCGTTGCTGCCACACCGGCGAGTGGGCAGATGGTGTTCGTCGTTGGCAGGGATCGTCGGGTGATTGTCGATGCCGGCCTCGATGCGGCTGGCGCGGGTGCTGCAGGTTTTGGAGCGTCGATGATCCCGATCTCCTCGAGCGCACGCATCTGGATTGCGACCGGCTACACCGACATCCGCAAGGGCATGCAGGGTTTGTCGTTATTGGTGCAGGAAAGCCTTGGTCGTGATCCGTTCGCCGGAGATGTCTTCGTGTTCGGTGGCCGCAGCGGCTCGCTAATCAAGGCCCTGTGGCACGATGGAATTGGATTGTCGCTCTACGCCAAGCGGTTGGACCGTGGCCGTTTTGTCTGGCCGGTGACGGTGGGCGGTGTGGTGGGGCTGACCGCAGCGCAGATGAGTTACCCGCTGGAGGCTCGACTGGCGCAACCCGCAGCACACGTGGCGACCACAGAGCGCAGGATAGGCTCAGAAAATGTTCTGAGGTGCGGAAGAAAAGACGCCTCAAATCGCTCCTTTTGTGATTCCATCAGGGCCATGGGTGACGGCCTTGAATCGCTGCCAGACGACATCGAAATGAAAGCGGAATTGATCGTTGCTCGCGCGGAGACCGCGGTTGCCCGCGCTCGGCGATCCGATGACCAGGCATTGACGCCCATCTGAAGCTGCAGATCGAGAAACTCAACCGCGACCGCTATGGCTCGCGCTCGAAGCGTACGGCGCGGCTGCTGGATCAGCTCGAACTGACGCTGGAGGAGTTGGAGAGTTCGGCGACGGAGGACGAACTCGCCGCCGAAATGGCCGGCCAAAACCACCAAGGTGGCATCGTTCACCCGCAAGCGGCCGTCACGCCAGCCGTCCCCGGAGCATCTGCCTCGCGAGCGGGTGATGCGACGCTTTGATGGTTTTGCGCAATTGTGGGCCTAATTCTTTGTAAAGACGATAGCGTTCAGCATTAACAGAAGCCGTCACGGCGCAGCAGGACATGGATGCGACGCGACGATATCCCTAACGCACCCGTGTTTCGCAGATGCCCTTGATCCGGTGCTTAAGGTCGGCCTGATCGCCTCGCTTCCCTTCCAGTCGCGGCGGACAATGCGGCGTCGAGGTATCCGCTGAGACAATGTGACGCTCAGCGAAAGCGGAAAGCCATCACTCGTCTGATGCGATTTTGAGCCGGCTACCGATTGAACCGCGGTTACCCGTCCGACTGCTCTAGCTTCGGTCTTCTAACCGGGCCTAGCGCACTTGGCTGATGCTCTCTGGCGGCCGCGCATTGCTCAGGGTGCTGAACAGCCACTACAAAGATAATCGATCACACGCGAGACCGCCTCAAAACGCTTTTGCCTCCATCATCCGCTGCCCCGGGATCTGGCGCCGTGCTACGCGAAAAGGCTCTGCACCGGGCCCGGGTGCCCTTCACCACCCACCAATTCCAAAACGTGGAAGCTTGAAACTCGATCAAACTCGAACCGGCAAGTGAACACTTCAAAACAATCCGCGCAGCGTTAAGTACCCTTGCTAGTATCTAGCGTTGATTTAGTACCTAACCTTGATTTCTCAAACCCAAGTCGATAAAAGGTTCCAAATTACTTTGTGCGAAATTGTTGTTGTGGAGTAGCCACGTGAATACACTCCGGTTTGTAGCGTGGAACATTAGTCGATTAGTTGCGCAAAATGGCGGCCCGATCTCGCGCATTCTGTTTCGTGCAGCAAACCTGTATGTCAAGACTTACAAGAATCTAAATTATGATATGAATACCAACGGTGAATATTATATTCTTGATTGTCTTCGAAGCCAGGCTGTCCGTACCGTCCTCGACGTGGGCGCTAATAAGGGTGAGTATACAAGCGCCTGCTTGTCGCGCTTTCCGGACGCGAAAATTCATTCTTTTGAGATTGTTCCTGCCACGTATCAAAAACTCGTTACGAATGTAGGCGCTGAGAAAAATGTATTTTTAAATAACTTTGGCCTCTCTGATAGCAAGGGAATAGTACAAATAAACTACAATGCAGACGACGACGGCTCTTCCTCGATTATTGAAGGCAGCAACATACATACTGGGCAATGGGAGAAAGTAGAAGTTGATGTTATCAAGGGAGATGACTATCTAGTTGAAAGAAATATTGGTTCAGTTGATCTGCTTAAAGTTGACGTCGAAGGTGCTGAGCATCTTGTTTTTAACGGATTTTCGAAAAGTTTTGAGAGCGGCCTCATAAGCGTGGTGCAGTTTGAGTATGGTATGGTGAATATTTACTCGAAGTTTTTATTGAAAGATTTCTGGGATCTATTTTCGAAGTATGGCTTTACAATCGGGCCGTTGATGCCCCGAGGAGTAGATTTTAAGGAATACAATACACGAGATGAAGATTTTCAAGGAACTCCAAATTTTATTGCTGTACACAAAAGCAAGACCAATATGATTGAGGCTGTCCGGCTGAGGTGAGCGCGTGGCGCGGGTGATGATCTGTGGAACGAGATCGTCAGTTCTCAAGAGGCGGATCGTTTGACCCCGCGAAGTACAATTTGCTGCGCACAGCGTTATGCCGCTGTAAATTTTTAGACCTTCATTTGTTGACCGACCTCCAATTTTATCGAGCAATGAATTCGCTCTTGGAGGCCCGTTGGTCGCTGGATCTTGTCCATGGCTAGTTTGCAAATGGTCGCCGCTTCCGAATCCTGACATCGTCGATGAAGAGACCCCGAGGAACAGCTGGCGGCGATTCTCGACGCCTCAATCTCTGGACGGCGGGTGACGCGAGAACTAACGGCGCTGATCGATCGGCGCAGCAAACCCGGGATGATCGTCTCGGACAACGGCGCCGAGCTCACCTGCAATGCCATGCTGATCTGGTCGGAGGTAAAGAAGTCACCTGGCATTTCGTCTTGCCGGGAAAGCCGACGCAGAACGGCTTTTGTGAAAGCTTCAGCGGCTCGATGCGGGACGAGCTCCTTAACGAGGCCCTGATCTTCGACCTCGCTGACGCCCAGACCGGGATGGCGGCGTGGGCCGACGACTACAATAGCCAGCGCCCGCATCCCTCGCCGGGCTACCTGACGCCTGCGGCCCATGCCGCCAACTCACCAGAACGTGCGATCGGCAAGCCCGACCAGCTCGCATGTTGCTCCCAACCGCGCGAACGAAGTCATATCCGCCGAGAGTTTAATCGCCACTGGATGAAACTTCAGAGGCAGGTCGGCCGCATCAGCTTTTCGGCACGGCAGTTCTTTTTAATCGATAACGTCGGTAGATGATCCGTTGTGTCTTCTGTCTGCCGGACATCCCGCCGCGACCCTCGCATAACGACGTCCGTCACCTCCCTTCCAGATGAAAGCGTAGGATTCGTCTGGCGTAAGGCAATTGGCGTCCAGGTGCCGATCCTCGCGCAAGCAGGCTCGAACGCGCGCTGGTCGCTCGACCTCGTTCAGACCGGTCCGTTAATGCGTTAATGGACAGCGTTTCCGCGTCCTCAGCATCGTCGATGTCCGACCGCGACCCCGAGGCGAACGCGCTACATTGAGATCCCCTCCATGAATAACCGATGTTGATCCGCAAGGTCTGGTCGATGACGTAGTCAGCGCTCAGCCAAATTGCCGCAAAGTATCAATATAATTGCATCTGGGTTAAATTTTAATCTTAACATCCGTTTATTTTGACTGCAGAATACCGAGACTGTAGAAAGCACTTTCTGTTGAGTACGTGCGTTCTTGCCGCGGCGCTGCTCTGTTTGTTTAACAATGTATATTATCGCCCCTCTGGGAGCCACGCCGGTCATGGAGGCAGCTGGATTGAACAGAAATCTATGCTGCCTGAAATGAATAAATTTTCAGACTATCTCGCTAGTTGGGAAGTGAAGCGGAGCCGCTGGGTCGACCTTTCAATTTTTCTCGCTTGGTTGGCGACGGTCTGCTTTCTAATCTTCCATCATGTGATGTGGCGCGACGAAGTCCGCGCTCTTTCAATTGCTTTGGGCGGAAATAATCTTGTTGAAATGTTGAAGGGGCTCCACGGCGAGGGCCATCCCGCTCTTTGGTATCTATTGCTGCGAGCGGCGAATTCTATCGTTACAGGGCCGACGGCCCTTCCGCTCGTCGCATTCGTTGTTGCTCTTGCAGCCACCAGTTTGCTGATCTTTCGCTCGCCGTTCCCGCCGCTTGTGACCGCGGGGTTGGCATTTAGCAAACTGTTGTGTTTCGAGTACTCCGTAATGGCGAGGAATTACGGCATTTCGGTGCTAATCCTGTTCCTTATTGCGGAGGCATACCCGAAACAACGTGGCAAAGGCGTTGTTGTCGGTGTGTTGCTCTTCCTTCTTGCCAACACCAACGTCATTGGCACGTTGATGGCTGGTGCGTTCTTATTGTTCTGGCTAATTGACATTCTCGACGCAACTGGCATGCGATGGACAGGCAAGCTGAGGAATTTCGTACTAAATGCGATCATTACGGGAGCTGGTGTTGCGGTCTGCGCACTTACAATTTTGCCCACATTTAACGATGCTGCGACGCAGGACTGGTCGACTGCTTCACCTGCTTGGTCAGCTGCTAAAGCGTTGTTCAATCCGGGTGGAACGTCGCTACTTGCACTGGCAGGAAGAAATCTGAACCTGCCAACTGCCATCGTATCAGCCCTTTTGTTCCTGGTTGTACTAGGGTTGCTTCCAAACCGCGCCGCTTTCATTTCGGCACTGTTCGGACTTCTTGTCGCATCACTATTCTTCTCGCTCGCTGCGGATGGTGGCGAGCGGCACGCAGGTGTTTGGTTCTTCTTCTGCATAAGCCTCTACTGGATTGTCTGGAACGATATTACGAAAGTGCTAACGAGCGATTTCAAGAACCGACTCGTTCGGCTCTCAACCGTTGTCGGGTGCGCCGGCGTGTTTGTTCTCGTAGGGATACAGGATATCAAAGGCGTAATAACTGTTGGCCGACTGTTTGTGGACGAGGATTTAGTTGCGAGCCGAAGCTACGACTTTGGGCGTCTTGTTGCATCGAGGCCCGAATTATCAAACGCAATACTCATAGCTGATCCTGACTATATGGTTGAAGCTGCGCGCTATTACGCTCCAAATCGTACCTATCTCTTCCGAAGCCAGCAGTTTGGGAGTTTCGTGAAGTTCTCTAGATCAGGCAAGTTGAACGCCAGTCTTGGAGAACTTCTCGATCGGAGCCGTATGCTAAAGGAAGAATTGGGCGTCCCAGTCATCATCCTCCTGTCACATAAATTGGACGAGTTGATCCCTGACAAATCTTATATTGAGGGCTATAATTGGACCTTTACAGCCTCAGCAGCGCAGATTCAGGAGTTCAGGACCAAAACAACCTTGTTGCGAGCCTTTAGGCGTGCACAAACTGACGAAAGCTACGAAGTCTATCTACTCAAATAGCCGTGTTTGCAAAAATTTCACCTCACAGGATTCTGATGTCGTTGGAATACAGAGATAAAGGTGAGGCGCGAACACCCGCGGATTTCTATGATTATCTCGCAATTGCTCGGCTTGATCATAGCACGAAGCACATTTTTATTATTCCCGGGATCATTCTAGCGTACTTGCTACGGGGCGTTAGAACCGAACAGTTTGCTCAGGGACTTGTCCTCAGCTTGCTCACCGCGGTCTGCATCGCGTCTGCGAATTACGTGATTAACGAGTTTCTAGATCGCGACTATGACCAGCATCACCCGACCAAAGTTGGTCGTGCAGCAGTTCAGCGAAAAATGAACGGCTGGATTGTGGCGTCAGAATGGGCGCTGTTCGTCATCGTAGGTTTGTCTTGCGCTATTCTGTCAAGCAAGCTGCTGTTTCTGATCGCCTGTCTCTTTGCGATGCAAGGAATCGTCTATAATGTTAGTCCGATGCGCAGTAAGGATAAGGCGTATCTAGATGTTATATCCGAATCGATCAACAACCCCATACGCCTCGTAATAGGCTGGGCAATTGTCGATCCGACCTCCTTGCCGCCAGGATCGCTTATTCTAGCGTACTGGTTTGGGGGTGCCTTCTTAATGGCAGCTAAGCGGCTGTCTGAGTATCGCGAAATTGTCGCTTCGCATGGGTGCGAACTGCTAGTGCGATATCGTGCCAGTTTCGCTAATTACTCTGAAGTGTCGCTGACATCTTCCTGCATTAGTTATTCGTTATTTTCAGTTTCGTTTCTTGCTATTTTTCTCATTAAGTACAGAATTGAATATTTGCTCGTACTGCCGTTTGTCGTCGCGCTCTTTACTGCTTACTTCTCAATGTCAATGCTGCCTGGTTCCTCGGCTCAGAAGCCCGAGAAGCTTTTCCGCGAAACACACCTGATTGCGATTGTTCTGATGCTCGGCGCGGTTTTTCTTGTAACAAGCTTCGTAAACTTTCCGCTGCTCGCGGAGCTTGCTGAACAGCATTATGTTGTCCTGAAGTGACGACCGGGCCGAGTATTAATTGGGACCGCATTCAGCTCGTCGTTTTCGATGTCGACGGGACACTTTATAATCAACGGCCACTACGCTTGCGCATGTTCAAGGAGCTCCTCCGGCATTCGATCGAGTTGCGATCCCTCGAAACACTCAAGGTATTGCGTATCTACCGCAGGCTTCGCGATACGTTCGGTGAACAGGAGGTTGACGGGTTCGACGAAATTCTCGCTGCTTGCACTGCGAAAGAAGCCGGCATCGAATTAACCAAGGTGCGGTCACTTGTTAGCGAGTGGATGGAGCGACGTCCGCTTCCACATATTCGAGCGTGTCGTTACCCGTATCTGCCTGAACTATTTGCGGCGCTGAAAAGGCGAAAAAAAACTATCGGTATCTTTTCTGATTATCCGGCCGTTGAAAAGCTTGCCGCGTTAGATTTGAAAGCTGACATTGTTGTATCAGCGACAGACAAAAGCGTTGGCATACTGAAGCCAAATCCTCGTGGACTTAACGTCATCATGGAGATGACGAGCGTTGGTCCGCAGGAAACGATCTTGATTGGCGATCGAACGGAGCGGGACGGGGAGGCGGCTCGGCGTGCCGGCGCTCTTTCATTGATCCTGTCCGAGAGGCCAATTGACGGATGGGCGTGCTTCAGGAACTATTCCGCCGGGCAGTTCTTGCAACTGTTCGAACCTAGCTAGCTAAGCCGAACCGTATTTTGCGAAGGGGATTGTTGCTGTTTCGCCTCGTCCAGTAATCATTGCTGCAATCCGCAACGACAAGCGTGCGGCCCCGCCGAGGCCGAGCCGCCGGCAAAATGCCTTTGTTAACGCCTTGTCGTTTGAGCAATGGAAATTGAAACCCGATTGGCAAGTTTCTAGTGTGCCCATGCTTTCGAAAATGTCGGACAATAGCGGAAAGCTCATCTTTGCGGGAAGGGCCGCGGATGGGGAATCGGCAAAAAGTCCACCGATCGCCGCTCCTCGCTATCGCGTCCAACGAATACTAAGAAGCCGCGGCTTGTCGCTATAATGTCGCCGGGCTGAAGACTAGGGTCATTCATGGCTCGTTGGTCTGAGGCCTCGGCTTCCTCTTTGTCAGTTGTGGAACGCTCCACCGGTTGCGTCCGCGCATTCGCGACGTATTGTTCGGACCGATGACGCGCATCCCGAACGCGTTGCTGCCACTCGTCAGTCGTAATCTCAGCGTCCAGAAAAGGTTCAAGTTCCTGCGCGAAACTTTGCGGGCATGACGCAGTCAACGACCAGGCAATAATAAATGGGGCCATGAGGCGGAGAGCCATGTCAGTGCCTCTCGAATTCGAATAGATTGAGCCAATCGATCGTCCCCCAAGCGATACCTTATAATAATACAAAAGTTGCGCAACTGAGGCTTACGGTTCCAGAAGGTCTGCTATTTTGGGGTTTGCAAAGCCTCTAAGAACGCTTTGCGTCGCGATTCGTCTATCGATTGGATTAGTGTCAACAGGAGTGCGCGAACTTGCTGAGGGGCGGCTAAATACGAGCGAGCTGCATCGTTCGCAAACCCATTTTCGACAAGCCGTACAAACTCGTCAAGAATTTTTTGGCGGGCAGGGGTAGGGGCAATTTCGACGAGGGGTAAGGCAACGAAGTTTCGACGAATTGATATCCATGCTTCGTTTGGGGAGGTCTCGTAAGACATTGTTAGCAGATCGAACAATTGTTCATCGAGGTGTCCATGCAGACTTTCGAGATAAAACATCACGAGCCAGACGAAAGAGTCGCGTGGTGTGCAACTGAGTATTCCCTTCGAGCGGGTTTCAAGTGCTCGAATGCGCCGATCGAATTCACCGGCAGCTCCAGATCGCAGCGCTATCGCGGTCAGGGGCATTTCCATAAGCAGCAGTGCCCGCTGAGAATGTGTATCGCAACTGTTTAAAATCTTTGACGCCGGACTGTCCAGGATTTGACCTAGCGCCTTCGGCGCGAACGCCTCGGAACGCAGAAGACGGCCTTCGAAACTTCGCAAATCATCGGCTGCTTCACTCCAAGGTAGGACAAAAAGCCCCCAACCCAAACCCAAACAGCCTATCAAAACGATCAACGATCGCTGAAAAAGGCTGCGCGAAGTTCTATGGAGACATTTTCTCAAGGCTTAGGTGGCTTCAGCGGGCAATTTTTCGTCCGTGTAATATCCGTAGCGTCTATCGGAATAGCCTTCGAACCGACGCATAACAGCTTCGTCTGCCTTGTTAAGGACAGTACCCAGCAGCCGCTCTGAAACGATGGTAGATGCACTGACTGCCTTCAGAATTTCGTCGCTGGATGTGCTTCCCCATTCCACTACGAGGACGAAAGCGTCAAAAAGGTGCGCCGAGGCCCGAACGTCAACCACGGGAAGAATAGGGGGTAAGTCGACAAGAATATAATCATAATCATTCTTGGCAACCTTCAACATATCCCTCATCGCGGGAGCAGTTAGAATGTCCGAGCTATTTGTCGGCTTGATCTGAGTTGATGATGCCAAAAAATCGAACTTAAACTTGGAATCAGTAATCACCAGATTGCAAAAGTCCGATTTGTCCGCAACCATGTCAATCAGGCCGGGGGAACCAGCGTAACCAAGCGACCGGGTCATTGATGGATTTCGCAAGTCGCCATCAACCAACAGTGTGCGGGCGCCGCTCTTCGCCAAGAAAGCCGCTAAGCTTGATGAAACTGTGGTTTTCCCCTCACCCGGCAAGGCGGAAACGACCCCAATTATCTTGCCACCAGTCGGATGTAGATCGATGGCGACTTTGATGTAGCGCAGCGCTTCCGCTGTCGCAGAGAAGGGAGCGACTTCAGTTATTTGACGAAATGCAGCGGACCCGTGCGTCGCACGCACCTTGCCGATCGCAGACTTCGACACAGGGAACGCCGGCAAGACTGCAAGACAGTTGGTTCCCAGTAGTGCTTCGAGTTCCGCCCGCGTATGAATTTGACGGTTCATTTGCTCGCGAGCAAAAGCGGCCACCAGTCCGAGCCCCAACCCACAAACGGCCGCCAACGCCAGCGTCAATCCAATTTTCGGTGAACTTGGCGCAGCTGGAGAAGATGCTAGGGTGACGATGCGAGCTTCAGTTGAAGGGAACGACTGCTGCTGTACGGATTGAGTGAACCGGCTCAGGAACGTCTCATATATGCCGCGGTATGAAGTCGCAGCGGTTTCGAGTTCACGTAAGCGAACTTGTGATTGTCTTGTCGAGTCGGACTTCTGGAATACCTCCATCATGCGCCTGTCGATCGCTTCTTCCTGGCTTTTCGCGATCTGAAGCTCGCTTTTGTAACTTTCTGCAATGCGCGAAATTTCATCCCAAATCGCACGCTGCAGCGCGGCCATTTCGGCGCGCAGGTTCCTCGCTGCTAAGTGATCTGATCCATAGCGAGCGCTCCATTCGGACTCCTTGTTCTGATCGTCCAAAAATTGCTGACGGAGCTTGGTAATAACAGGGTTGCTTAAAGCGTCCGTAACCACCGGATCGGGAATCTTGTAACTCTCCTTGTCGGATCGCTGTTCAAGAACTCGCGTTATTCGATCGAGCTTTGCCTTAGCCTGGCTGGTATCAGCGCGAGCCTTCGCCAATGCTATTCCCAGCTGATCTAGCTCCACTTCACTGGCGAGCTTGCCATCGACGCCAATAATGATGCTGTTCTGCGACTTGAAATCCTGAACCTCCCTGTAGGCATTGCTCGCCTGCTGGCGCAACTCGCCAATACGCTGCTCGAGCCAAGCGCTGGCGCGACGGGTCGCGTCAAATTTTGCCTGCAACTGGTCTTCGATGTAGGCGTCGGCGAATTCGTTGGCGATCCTAGCAGCCTTGTCTCGGTCAAGAGAGGTGTATGCGATCTGCTGGAGATAACTGCGTCCCAGACGAGTGACTTTTAGATTGGCTTTCAAAGTAGCAAGCGCCCGGCGCTTTAACTCCTCCTTTGAGGGCTCTTGTTCTACCCCTCCCGTCAATTGGAAAAATGTAAAGATACGACGTCTTAGACCCAAGCCAAGACCGACAAACTCGGGGTCCTCCGTAAGGTTCAATCTACGGATGACGTTGGCTGCCACCTTTTCTGACTTGGTGGTCTCCATCTCGCTTTCAACCTGGGCATCTTCAACGTTGCGATTTTCGGATGCCATTTCGCTCTGCGTCCAAGTGACCCGCTTTGTATCGATGATCATGTCGGCTTGGGCGGTGTATCGGAAAGGCGAAATCGCGACATAAGCCACCCCAACAAGGATGGCCAAACCAGTGACCAATGCTATCAGCCGCCATTGGCGGCCGATAAAATATCGAATCTGGAGCAGCGAACCCAGTCCGGGAGCGGAATCATTGTCCAACGCCGGCCCATAGGGCGGAAATTGACCGGCCACGTTCATTTCGTATTCCCTGCGTTAATCAAGTCCTGCCCAATTCCAATTTCGAGACTGCGTTTTTATCTCGTAGGACTTACAGGCTCTGCGGTGATCGTCGACGCGGTATTCGATGTTGTGAAACCGTCAGTACCAAAAGTCTGGCCGGGCGTCGCGAGCAGGATAAGCGCAGCTGCACCTCCGCCGCCGCCCCTATTTATTGTAGTCGGGTTTGACTGATTCCGATTGGTCACGGTAACACTGCCGGCAGAACTCGATACTGAACTGGTTGCCGCGACCGAGGCGGCAGTGGAGAGATCTCCCGAAACCGCGGCGAAAGAAGATTGGAATTGTCCATCCTGGAATGAAGCTACGGCTTGCTGGATTTGCTGGGCAGCTTGCTGATCAACAGTTGAGCAACTGATCGCCGCCAAGGCGAGACCCGCGGCGATTGCGGCCTGAAATCGCGGGTTAGTTCCTTGAGCGATGCGAACGAGTTCTGTTGCAAGCGATGCGTCGGTTCCCGCAATATCTCG
>Ga0193742_1000298_pt1 | contig 35296 bp, 32 predicted proteins | sample L2c1metaG_FD_165511 | JGI IMG/M metagenome (GOLD analysis project Ga0193742, IMG submission 165511) | Soil microbial communities from a riparian zone of the East river system, Colorado, United States - L2c1 | ecosystem: Environmental > Terrestrial > Soil > Riparian zone | place: USA: East River... | reverse complement strand
ACGACCCCGGCCGCCTGCTGCTCGCGCCGCGCCGACTTGTAGGCGAACCCGGTCGCCACCAGCGACAGGTCCAGCCGGTCGGCCCCGGAGACCCGCAGCGGCCGGCCGTCGAGCCACGCGCCGGCGCCGCGCACGGCGGTCCAGCGGCGGCCGGAGTCCGGCTCCACCACCGCGGCGGCCACCGACACCCCGTCGACCTGCGCGGCGAGCGACACCGCGTACCAGGGGAAGCCGTACAGATAGTTGACGGTGCCGTCGATGGGGTCGACCACCCACGTGACCCGTCCCGGCTCGGCCGCCGCGCCGCCGGCCTCCTCGCCCAAGACCGGCTCGCCGGGGCGCAGCTCCGCGAGCCGGTCGCGCACCAGCTGCTCGACCGCGAGGTCGGCGGCCGTCACGACGTCGGTCTTGCTCGACTTCGTGTCGACGTCGTGGATCGCGTCCTGCCGGGACCGTTTCGCGAGTGCCGCGGCCTCGTTCGCTACCGATAGTGCAACGTCTCTCAGCTCGTCTGCTTGACCCACGAGACCTATCGGACCACATCCGGCTAACCTCCGGGGAAAGCACCACTGAATCGAGTACGAAGGGATCCGTGGGGATGGCTGCAACCCTCGGCTTCGGCATTGACATCGGCGGATCGGGCATCAAGGGAGGCGTGGTCGATCTCGACGCTGGGAAGCTGGTCGGGGAACGACTGCGGATCCCCACCCCGGACCCTTCCAAGCCGGACGCGGTCGCCGACGTCGTCAAGCACATCGTCGACGAGTTCGAGTGGACCGGACCGGTCGGCGTGACGCTGCCGGCGGTGATCAAGCACGGCGTCGCGCACACCGCAGCCAACATCGACAAGGCGTGGCTCGGCACCGACGCGGGCGCCCTGTTCGCCGAGCGGCTCGGGCGCGGCGCGGACGAGGTGGTCGTGCTGAACGACGCGGACGCGGCCGGGATCGCCGAGATCTCCTACGGCTGGCCGGACGACCAGGAGGGCGTCGTCGTCCTGCTGACCTTCGGCACCGGCATCGGCAGCGCCCTGTTCCGGGACGGCAAGCTCGTGCCGAACACCGAGTTCGGGCACCTCGAGGTCGACGGGCACGACGCGGAGACCAGGGCGGCCGCCTCCGTGAAGGAGGAGAACGACCTGTCGTGGGCCGACTGGGCCCAGCGCGTCGCGCGGTACATCCGCAGCCTCGAGGACCTGATCTGGCCCGACCTGATCATCGCGGGCGGCGGGGTCAGCAAGAAGGCCGACAAGTGGCTGCCGCTGCTCGACGTGCGCACGAAGGTCGTCGCGGCCGAGCTGCGCAACGACGCCGGGATCGTAGGGGCCGCGCGGGCCGCCAAGGTCGGACACCACGGCTGAGCGTGCCGGGTGCCGGCGGAACGTCCTCCGGGATCGGTGCCGGGTCGCCACCCGCGACGCGGTTATCGTCGTTACAATGGAACAGTGCCCGCGACCGAAGTCGCCGGGCTTTCCCCGAACTCCGGCCGGTCAGGTATCCCGGATGCCTGACGTTGCCGATGATGAGCAGCGAAAGGGCGTACGTGGCAGCCGCACGAACCGCAACCCGACGCTCCACCACTTCGGCGGGCGCGGCCAAGTCGGCCAACGCCCAGCCGGACTCCGAATCGACTGAGAAGCCGAGCAGCTTGAAGACCGCGACGAAGAAGACGGCAGGCGCCGCCAAGCCGCGCGCGCCCCGCAAGACGGCGGCCACCAAGACCGCCGGCCCGAAGAAGACCAAGGCCGACGCCACCAAGAAGGCGGGCGACGCGGCCGGTGGCGAGGCGGGCGACGGCGACGAGCCCGACCTCGAGTCCCCGGACCTGGAAGACCTCGAGGACGTCGAGGTCGAGGTCGACGTGGTGGAAACCACGGTGGCCGAGGAGCCGGAGGAGAAGGACCCGAAGGAGAACAAGGAAGGCGACTTCGTCTGGGACGAAGAGGAGTCCGAGGCGCTGCGGCAGGCCCGCAAGGACGCCGAGCTCACCGCCTCCGCCGACTCCGTCCGGGCCTACCTCAAGCAGATCGGCAAGGTCGCCCTGCTGAACGCCGAGGAGGAGGTCGAGCTCGCCAAGCGGATCGAGGCCGGCCTCTACGCGGCGGAGCGGGTGCGCAAGGCCGAGGAGGAGTCCTCGGAGAAGCTCGTCCCGCAGATGCGGCGCGACCTGCGCTGGATCGTGCGTGACGGCGAGCGCGCCAAGAACCACCTGCTCGAGGCGAACCTGCGGCTCGTGGTGTCGCTGGCCAAGCGCTACACCGGCCGCGGCATGGCGTTCCTGGACCTGATCCAGGAGGGCAACCTCGGTCTGATCCGCGCGGTCGAGAAGTTCGACTACACCAAGGGCTACAAGTTCTCCACGTACGCCACCTGGTGGATTCGGCAGGCGATCACCCGCGCGATGGCCGACCAGGCCCGCACCATCCGTATCCCGGTGCACATGGTCGAGGTCATCAACAAGCTCGGTCGTATACAGCGTGAGCTCCTCCAGGACCTGGGTCGAGAGCCAACGCCAGAAGAGCTTGCCAAGGAAATGGACATCACCCCGGAGAAGGTGCTGGAGATCCAGCAGTACGCCCGGGAGCCCATCTCGCTCGACCAGACCATCGGCGACGAGGGCGACAGCCAGCTCGGCGACTTCATCGAGGACTCCGAGGCGGTCGTCGCGGTCGACGCGGTGTCGTTCACGCTGCTGCAGGATCAGCTGCAGTCCGTGCTCGCCACGCTGTCCGAGCGCGAGGCCGGTGTGGTCCGGCTGCGGTTCGGCCTCACCGACGGCCAGCCGCGCACCCTCGACGAGATCGGCCAGGTCTACGGCGTGACGCGCGAGCGCATCCGTCAGATCGAGTCGAAGACCATGTCGAAGCTGCGGCACCCGTCGCGCTCGCAGGTCCTGCGCGACTATCTGGAGTGAGCAAGCGCCGCTGACGTGCTTGGTGCTTGACTGCATCCCCGCCGACCGACAGGCCGGCGGGGATGCTTCGTTGTGTGGAGGTTCTTCGTGGACGCCAACGTTCCCCCGGTGCCCGACGAGCGGTCCGGCCTGCTCGGTTTCCTCGCCCAGCAGCGCAGGGTGCTCAAGCACGCCGCGTACGGCCTGACACCAGAGCAGCTGCGCGCCGCGCCGAGCGCGAGCGCGCTCACCATCGGCGGGCTGCTCAAGCACATCGCGTTCACCGAACGCGGCTGGATCGACCGAGTGGCCGGCCGTCCCGACCCCACCACCCAGCACGGCTACGACCAGCAGTTCCAGCTCAGCGAGTCCGACACGCTGGAGAGCCTGGTCGCCGACCTGGACGCGGCGGCCGCCGAGACGGAGGCGACCATCGTGGCGGTCGACGACCTCGGCAGGGCGGTGCCGGTGCCGAAGGACCAGCCGTGGTTCCCGAAGGACCTGGAGGCGTGGTCGGTGCGGTGGGTGCTGCTGCACCTCATCGAGGAGCACGCCCGCCACGCGGGCCACGCGGACATCATCCGCGAGTCCATCGACGGCGCGACCGGCTACGAGCTGCTCGCCGGTGCCGAGGACTGGCCGGCGACGCCGTGGCTGAAGCCGTGGCGCCCCAAGGAGAGCGTCTAGCTCACTGACCCAACGCGGGCGGACTACGACCGCTCGACCGACAGCCCCGCTCGAAGGCCCGTCGAGTCTCGCTAGAGCGGCTCCGGCCGCGGCTCGCGGTCCCGGGAACGGAGCGTGAGCCCACCCGCGACCGCGAGGATGCCCAGCGCCTCCGGCAGCGTCGGCACCTGCCGGAGCACCACGAGCCCGATCAGGGTCGCCGTCACCGGCAACAGAGCCAGGAGCAGCGCGAACGCCGCCTGCCCCATCCTGCGGAGCACCAGCTGGTCCAGCACGTACGGCACGACCGTCGACAGCACGCCGACCCCGATGCCGAGCACGAGCAGCCGGGGCGAGGTCCACGCCGGACCGGTGCCCAGCGCGAGTGGCGAGAGCAACACCGTGGCGACCGCGAACCCCACCGCGAGCCCGTCGACGCCGAGTCCCGCGCTCGCGACACGCTTGCCCAACACGATGTATCCGGCCCACAGCACGGCTGCGCTGAGAGCGAACAAGACTCCGAGCGTGCTGCCCGACCACTGCACGTCCGCGATCAGCGCCACGCCGAGCACCACGAGTAACAACGCCCCGATGTCGCGGACCGTGCGCGACCCGAAAGCCGCGACGAGCACCGGCCCGACGAACTCCAGCGCCACCGACGTGCCGAGCGGGAGCCGGTGGATCGCTTCGTAGAAGGCGATGTTCATGCCGGCCGTCACCAGTCCGAAAACGGCCGCCAACCAGAACGTTCTCCCACGCCAGGACGCTTTTCCCGGCCGTCGCCACGCCAGCAGGACGACCGCGGCGCCGAGCTGGCGCAGCCACGCGACGGCCGCCGGGTCCAGCTCGTCGAACAGCCATACGGCGGCCGCCGCACCGAGGTACATCGACACGCCGCCGATCACGAACAGTAGCGGCGCGGGCACCCGGCGCGTCAATAGCACAAGACCAGCTGGACTCACCAGACGATCCTGCATTGCGGGAGCGGCGTTACGGCAACCGGGTTAAATCCACCGTTGAGCGATCTCTCATTGCGTGCGGGAACACTGACGGGGATCGAAACGTCTGGAAGAGTAGAGGCAGCGACACCGCGCCAGCAGTGGTCGCAGCCGCACACGGCACCGGGATACCGGATGCCGGGACGGAGGGAGATCTGCCATGAACACCACGCTCACCCGCCCCGACCTGACCGCTGCTGACCGCTGCGACCGCTGCGGGGCGGCAGCACAGGTACGTGCCATCCTTCCCTCCGGAGGCGAGCTCCTTTTCTGCGGGCACCACGCCCGCAAGCACCAGGAGCGCCTGCGCGAGCTGGAGGCGGACCTGCAGCAGGGGCAGCAGCCAGCCTGACCAGAGGCGTCAACACAATCGAATAGCGACAACGTGAGGCGGGGCCCGGATCCGGGTCCCGCCTCACTCATACCCGGAACCGCCGCAGTGCGGGCGTGGCCGCTCCGGCCGCCTGCTGTGAAAGGCGCAGCGCGCCGTCATACCGCGTCGAGCACCGGTTCGAACGCCAGCTCCGCGGCGCCGAGCAGCGTGACGTCCGCGCCGAGCGTCGACACCACGATCCTGGTCCCGCCGACGGCTCTGCTCACCAGGCTGCGCGACCGCACGTTCGCCGCGACGTCCGAGATCAGCGACGCCGGCAGCGCGGTGAACAGGTCGCCGAGCACCACCAGCTCCGGCCCGAGGACGTTGACCACGTTCACCAGCCCGACGGTCAGCCACTCGGCGAACTCCGCGAGCCGCGTCCGCACCGTGTCCGGCGACGCGGCCAGCGCCCGCAGCTCCGCGACGACCGCGCCGCGCGGCGCGCCCTCCCGCAGCCCGAGCGCCCGGCACAGCGCGGGCTCGCCGACCTCGGTCTCCCAGCAGCCGGTGCTCCCGCAGTAACAGGGCCGCCCGCCGGGCCGGACCACCATGTGCCCCAGCTCCCCGACGTACCCCGCGGTGCCGCGCAGCGCGGAGCCGTCGGAGATGACGCCGCCGCCGACGCCGACGTCCGCGGTCACGTACACCGCGTCCTGGCTGCCCCGCGCCGCGCCGCGCAGGTGCTCGGCGAGCGCGCCGAGCTCCGCGTCGTTGCCGACCATGATCGGCATGTCGAAGACGGCGCCGAGCCGGTCGCCGAGCGGCACGTCGGTCCAGTGCAGGTTCGGCGCCTCGTGCACGTGCCCGTCGGAGCGGCGGACCACGCCGGGCACCGCGACGCCGGTCGCGACCATCCGCACGCCGAGATCGGCCGCGAGCACGATGGCCGAGTCGACGACGTGCGTGATCACCTCCTGCGGCTCACGCGTGCGCACCCGCAGGTTCCAGCTGTTCCGGCCGAGGATCTCGCCGCCGAGCCCGACCAGCGCGATGGCCACCTGCTCGACCCGCACGTCCACCGCGAGCACCACCGCGGCGTGCGCCTGGGGCAGCACCAGCAGCGACGGCCGCCCGGCGCCGCTGCGCTGCCTCGGCACCCGCTCCTCGACCACGCCGGACTCGGCGAGCCCGTCCACGAGGGCCTTGATCGTGCTGCGGTTGAGCCCCAGCTCAGCCGCGAGCGACGCCCTCGTGCACGGGCCGCCGACGTGCAGTCGTCGCAACAGGACCGTGCGGTTGTGCCGGCGCACCTCGTCGGGCCGGGCGCCCGTGGTTGGCGTGCTCGTCAAGCCCCTCGCTCCTGTCAGCGCATGTCGAACTCACCGGTCAACGCGTCGCGACGGCGGCCCTCCGGCGAGACAGCGCGTCGACCGTTGCGGCGAGCAGCAGCACCAGGCCGGTGATGATGTTGACCACCGCGGCCGGCTGCTTGAGCAGGCCGAGGCCGTTCTCCACGACCGCGAGCACCAGACCGCCGATCACCGCGTGGGCGACCTTGCCCCGTCCGCCGAACAGCGACGTCCCGCCGATGACCGCGGCGCCGACGGCGAACAGCAGTGTGTTCAGACCACCGGCCTGCGGATCGACCGAGCCCGCTTTGGACGAGTACACGATCGCACCGATCGCCGCCGCGGATGCGGATACCACGAACACACTCGCGCGGATCTTGCTCACATTGATGCCCGCGCGGCGCGCCGCCTCCGAGTTGCCGCCGACCGCGTAGATGTGCCGGCCGTAGCGGGTGCGGTTGAGCGCGAACGTCCCGATCACGAGCAGCACCAGGATGATCGGCACCACGTAGGGCACGCCGCTGATGGTCACCAGGTTCGGGTTGGGCGAGCGGTTCAGGGCCAGCAGCCACGTCGAGACGATGGCGATCGCCGCGACCGCGCCGACCTTGAACACCACGATCGGCGTCGGCTTGGTGACCAGGCCCTTGCGCAGCCTGGCGAAGTGCTCGCCGAGCACGACCGCCGCGTAGCCGCCGCCCGCGATGAGGCACAGGACCCAGCTGCCGAACACCGACAGGTTGCCGTTCGCCACGTTGAACAGCACCTGCGACGACCGGATGCCGAACACGCCGCCGTCGCCGATGAACTGCAGGAGCACGCCCTGCCACGTGATGAACAGCGCGAGCGTCACCACGAAGGACGGCATGCCGATCTTGGAGACCATGAAGCCGGTGATGGAGCCGATCGCGGCGCCGACGCAGACCGCGAGCAGCATCTCGAGCCACGCGTTGGGGGGCACGCCGAGCACGGCCATGAGGAACGCGACGAGGCTCAGCACCGCACCGACCCAGATCCGCATGATGAGTGCGAGCCCGGCGGCGACCAGCATGCCGATCGCGAACACCCAGAACACCGTGGTGCCCATGCCGCCGAGCAGGTTGCCGGACCGGACGTAGTGCATGGCCATCACCGCGGCGCACACCCCGGACAGGGTGCCGGCGGACAGGTCGATCTCGCCGAGCAGCAGGACGTAGACCAGACCCATCGCGATGATCATCTTGCCGGCGCCCTGCGCGATCAGGTTCGCCGTGTTGTTCAGTGTCAGGAAGTTGTCCGACAGCGCCCAGAACACGATCACCAGCGCGGCGAGCCCGAGAAGGGCGGGCAGCGAGCCGAGCTCGCCGCCGCGCAGCCTGGCGAAGTAGTCCTTGATCGCCTCACCGGTGGACTGGGAAGTGGTGTCGATGCCGAAGTCGGAGACCGCGTTGGGCGCGGTGTCGGCCTTGGCCGGGGATTCGGTCATGAAAGAGGTCCTCGGGTGAGAGATCAGAGGGTGACGTGCTCTGGCCGGGCCAGACCGAGGTCACCCGACCGGCCTGCGGTGATGAGCTCGACGACTTGGCTGTGGGTGGTCTCCTTCGCCGGCAGGTCCGCGACGAGGCGGCCCAGGTACAGCGTGGAGATGCGGTCGGCGACCTCGAACACGTCCGCCATGTTGTGGCTGATCAGCACCACGCCGAGGCCCTGCTCGGCGAGGCGGCGCACCAGGTCGAGGACCTGGCGGGTCTGGGCGACCCCGAGCGCGGCGGTCGGCTCGTCGAGCAGCACGACCTTGCTGTCCCACAGCACCGCCTTGGCGATCGCGACGGTCTGGCGCTGCCCACCAGACAGCTGGGAGACCGGCGTGCGCACCGACTTGACCGTGCGCACCGACAGCGACGCGAGGGTCTCGCGGGCGGAGCGCTCCATGCTCGCCTCGTCCATCAGCCAGCGCGAGCCGCGCTCCCTGCCGAGGAACATGTTCTGCACGACGTCGAGGTTGTCGGCCAGCGCGAGGTCCTGGTAGACGACCTCGATGCCGAGGTCGGCGGCCTCTTTGGGGCTGTGGATGGTGACCGGCTTGCCTCGGAACAGGACCTGGCCGGAGTCCATCGGGTGGATGCCGGCGACACACTTGATCAGCGTCGACTTGCCGGCGCCGTTGTCGCCGACCAGCGCCGTGACCTCGCCGGGCCGGACCGTGAAGTTGACGTCGTGCAACACGTGCACGGGCCCGAAGCTCTTGTTGATCCCGATCAGCTCGAGAAGGGGTTCAGTCATGGTTGTCCTCCTGCTCGGGCCGGCCGCACCCACTGCTGGGTGCGGCCGGCCCGGGCTGAAACTGGGATCAGGAGATGCCGAGCTCGGTGCAGGCGGCGACGAGGTCGCCGGTGCAGACCTCTTCTGCCTTCACGTAGCCCTCGTCGATGACCCGCTTGACGTCGGCCTTCTTGATCATGAACGGCTCGAGGAGCTTGGACTTGACCTCACGCTTGCCGGTCGGGTCGTTCTCGGTGTCCGTCGCGATCTTGTCGGCGGCGGCCGTGTCGCCCTTGGCGAGCGCGGCGGCGAGGTCGGCGGTCGCCTCGGCCTCCAGCTTGATCGGCTTGAACACGGTCATGTACTGGTCGCCGGTGAGGATGGCCTTGAGGCCGTCCGCGGTGGCGTCCTGACCGGTGACCGGGACCTTGCCGTTCAGACCGTTCTTCTTCAGCACGGTGATGACCGCGCCGGCGAGACCGTCGTTGGCGGCGACGACACCGTCGACCTTGCCGCCGTTGGTGGTCAGGATCTGCTCGAAGGTGGTGCCGCCCTTCTGGTTGTCCCAGCCGTCGATCGGCTGCGACTGCACCAGCTTGAGCTTGCCCGAGTCGTACAGCGGCTTGAGCTTGTTCTGCTGGCCGTTGTAGAAGAGCGTCGCGTTGTTGTCCGTCGGCGCGCCCTCGATCTCGATGATGTTCGCGCCCTCCGGGGCGTCCTTGAGCGCGTCGACCATGCCCTGGCCCTGCAGCTCGCCGACCTTCACGTTGTCGAACGACACGTAGTACTTGGAGCTGCCGCCGAGGTTGAGGCGGTCGTAGTCGATGGTCGGGATGCCCTGGGCGTTGGCCTTCTGGGCGACCGTGCCGCCGAGCTCGCTGTTGATCGAGGCGATGATCAGGACCTTGACGCCGTCGTTGATCATCTGGTCGGCCAGGGTGCTGAACTTCTGCACATCGCCCTGAGCGTTCTGGATGTCGGGGTCGAGGCCCTTGGCCCGGAGGGCCGCCTCGAGCATGGGCTTGTCGAAGCCCTCCCAGCGGGCGGACGTCGCGGTCTCCGGCAGGATGACACCGACCGGGATGCCACCGCCCGCGGAGTCGGTACCCGACGCCTGGTCGCCGCTCTGCGGTGACTCCTCGTTGGCACCACACGCCGACAGGGCAAGGGTCAGACCCATCCCCGCGGCGAGAAGAGCAAGCCTTGTACTGCGCATTCAACGGTCCCTTCAAGTCCTCAGGGGCGAAAATGTTGCGGTGCACAACATATGCCTGCGCGGGCTGTGAGGGAAGCCACGAAAGGGCGTTTTACAGCTCACCTACGACACAGTTTGGCAACGAACCGGCCATCTGCCAGTCATCCACCTTGTGTTTCGCGCAGGGATGCGCACCGGGCACGAAGCGTAGCCGCGGGTCCGCGCACCCCGCGAACCGAAACCACGTTCTGGCAAGGAGTTCACCAGTTAGGGGTGCGGTCAGGAGACCTGTTCACCAGGCACGGAGCGTCGCGATGCGTTGTTCGAGCTGCTCCGCGGAGGCCATCGCGGTGGGCGGACCAGCACAGACCCGCCGCAACTCGCTGTGGATCATGCCGTGCGGTTTGCCGGTCCGGTGGTGGTACATCGCGACCAACGTGTTGAGCTCCTTGCGCAACCCGGTCAGCCGCTCCGCCACGCTCGGCTCCCGCACGGCGGCCGGCGCCGCGGCCCGCTTGGACCGCTCGTCGAGCTGCTTGGACTGGCGCTGGCGCAGCAGCGCCCGCACCTGGTCGGGCTCCAGCAGCCCCGGCAGCCCGAGGTACTCCTGCTCCTCGTCGGAGCCGGCCAGCGCCGCGGTGCCGAACGACGAGCCGTCGTAGATCACCTGGTCGAGCTCCGCGGAGGCGGACAGCGTCGTGAACGCCTTCTCCTCCTCGCCCGGCTCGTCCTTCGTCCGGTTGGCGTCGATCAGCAGCTCGTCGTCCCAGCCGTCCTTGTCCCGGTGCGGCTTGCCGAGGATGTGGTCGCGCTGCGCCTCGAGCTGGCTCGCCAGCTCGAGCAGCACGGGCACGCTCGGCAGGAACACGCTCGCGTTCTCCCCCGCCCGCCGCGCGCGGACGAACCGGCCGACCGCCTGCGCGAAGAACAGCGGGGTGGACGCGCTGGTGGCGTACACGCCGACGGCGAGGCGCGGCACGTCGACGCCCTCGCTGACCATCCGCACGGCGACCAGCCACCGGTCGTCGGACTCGGCGAACTCGGCGATCCGGCCGGACGCCTTCGGGTCGTCGGACAGGACCACGACCGGGTCCCGGCCGGTCGTCGCCGCGAGGATCTTGGCGTACGCCTTCGCCGACTCGTGGTCGGAGGCGATCACCAGCCCGGCGGCGTCCGGCACGCTCTGGCGCAGCTGCGCGAGCCGCAGGTCGGCGGCGTGCAGCACCGCCGGGATCCACTCGCCCTCCGGGTCGAGCGCCGTGCGCCACGCCCGCCCGGTCTGCTCGTTGGTCATCGGCTCGCCGAGCCGCGCGGTGAACTCCTCGCCCGCGCTGGTCCGCCAGCTCGCCTCGCCAGAGTAGGCAAGGAAGATCACCGGCCGGACCACGCCGTCGGCCAGCGCGTCGGCGTAGCCGTAGGTGTGGTCGGCCTTGCTGCGCAGGAACCCGGCCGGGTCCGGCTCGTAGTTCACGAACGGGATCTGCGAGTCGTCGCTGCGGAACGGGGTGCCGGTCAGCGCGAGGCGGCGCACCGCGGGCGTGAACGCCTCCCGGATCGCGTCGCCCCACGACTTGGCGTCGCCGCCGTGGTGGATCTCGTCGAGGATCACCAGCGTCTTGCGGTTCTCCGTGCGCACCCTGTGCAGCATCGGGTGCGCCGCGACCTGGGCGTAGGTGACCGCGACCCCGCGGTAGTCGGCCGACGTGGCGCCCGCGCCGTTGCGGAAGTTGGGGTCGATCGGGATGCCGGCCGCCGCCGCGGCGGCGGCCCACTGGTACTTCAGGTGCTCGGTCGGCGTCACGATCGTGACGTGCTCGACCACCCGGTCGGCGATCAGCTCGGCCGCGACCCGCAGGCCGAACACCGTCTTGCCGGCGCCCGGCGTCGCGACCGCGAGGAAGTCCTGCGGCTTCCTCCTCAGGTAGCTGGTGATGGCCCTGCGCTGCCACGCGCGGAGCGGTCGGGAACCCCCCGGCTGTACCGCCCGCTCTGTCCCCTGCACAGCTGTCATCCGTCCGGCAGCTCCTCCCTGAATGCACTCCCGGCACAACGAAGCCCTCAAGCGGGCGCGTCGTTGAGGGCGGGTGTGACTCTACCTCCCGCTCCCGCGCTCCGCCCCCGTGCGACACGTGCGTCACGATCACGGGAGGTGGCGAGCCAATCGCGGGCCGATGGACCATGCTTGACGTCGACATGAGCCCACAGCCGCAGCATCCCACCCGCAACGCGCAGCAGGCGACCAGCGTCCTGCCGCGCCGCGGGCCGCTGCGCCTGTTCCGGCGGACGTGGCACAAAGCGTGGTCTGGCAACCTGTTCTCCGAGGCGGCCGAGGCCGCCTTCTGGCAGGTGCTTTCGCTGCCGCCGCTGCTGCTCGGGCTGCTCGGCAGCCTCGGGTACGTCGCCGAGTGGTTCGGCCAGGACGTGATCGAGTCGGTGCACGACTCGATCATCGAGTGGTCGCGGACCGCGTTCAGCAACAACGTCGTCGACGACATCATCCAGCCCACCGTGGACGACGTCCTGCGCCACGGCCGCGGCGAGATACTCACCGTCGGGTTCCTGATCTCGCTGTGGGCGGGTTCGTCGGCCATGTCGTCGTTCGTGGACGCGATCACCGTCGCGCACGACCAGTACGGCGTGCGCAACGAGGTGTGGCAGCGGATCTTCGCGCTGCTGCTGTACATGGCCTCGCTGGTGCTGCTGGTCATCGGGCTGCCGATCCTGGCACTCGGCCCGGACCTGCTGCCCAAGCTCTTCCCGACGACGTGGCGCGAGGAGATCACGTACTGGGTCAACTTCGGGTACTACCCGGTCATCGGTGTGGTGATCGTGCTGGCGCTGACCACGCTGTACAAGCTGGCGCTGCCGCGCAAGCTGCCGTGGCACCGCGGACTGCCCGGCGCCGTGCTGGCCATGCTCGTGTTCCTGCTGTCCAGCATCGGGCTGCGGCTCTACATCTCGTGGATCACCACGACCGGCTACACCTACGGCGCGCTGGCCACGCCGATCGCGTTCCTGCTCTTCGCGTTCTTCATCGGGCTGGCCGTCGTCATCGGCGCGTACTTCAACGCCGCGATCCAGGAGATGTGGCCGGCCCGCATGACGCGGCGCCAGCGGCGGCGCTGGCGGCGGCTGGAGATGACCCGGGTCGCCGGCACGGCGCCGACGCAGCAGACGCCCGACCACACGCCCAACGGCGAGGTCGGGCCCCAGGAGCCGCGCGAGCCGCTCGCGGCCCGGGAGTCCCGCGCGGACGAGACCGCGCGGGAGTCGCGCCGCGACTGACTAGTCGCCGCCGCCGGCCGGCAGGTTGTTGAAGATCTTCTGGCACTCGGGGCACACCGGGGAGCCCGGCTTGGGCGAACGGGTCACCGGGAAGACCTCACCGCACAGCGCGACGACCATGTTGCCGGTGACCGCGCTCTCGGCGATCTTGTCCTTGCGGACGTAGTGGAACATCTTCGGGGTGTCGTCACCCGTGGTGTCCGAGCCCTCTGGGCGGGTGTCGAGTTCTGGCAGCGTCTGCGTACTCACGGTGCAATGATGCCCGAAATGGCGCCAAGTCCGCGCACCTGCTGGCAGGATCGCCGCATGTTCCAGAAGGTGATGGCCAGCTTGGGCCAGGGCGGTGCGACGGTCGACGCCCGAATTATCGACCGCAACGTCCGGCCGGGCGGCACGCTGCACGGTGAGGTCCTGCTCGTCGGCGGCCAGGTCGACCAGGAGGTCGAGTCGCTGGCCGTGACCCTGCTGGCCAGGGTCGAGGAGGGCGCGCCGGGTGAGACCACGGACCTGCCGTTCCAGAACGTGCATCTCGCCGGCCGGGAGCTGGTGCGCGCCGGCGCCCAGATCAAGGTGCCGTTCGAGGTGCAGATGCCATGGGAGACACCCGTCACCACGGTGTTCGGCAAGTACCTGACCGGCATGGCCGTCGGGCTGCAGACGAACCTGAACCTGTCCCGCACGGTCGTCGACCCGCAGGACGTGGACGCGATCCCGATCGAGCCGGTGCCCGCGCAGCACCGCATCCTGGACGCCATGAGCCGGATCGGCTTCCAGTTCCGCTCCGCGAACCTGGTGAAGAACCGCGTCGACGGCGCCGACCAGCAGCTGCCGTTCTTCCAGGAGATCAACTTCGGGCCGTCGCCGGCGTTCGCGAAGGTGTTCAACGAGGTGGCGGTGACGTTCCTCGCCCGGCCGAGGGACGTGCAGGTGGTGCTGGACGTGAACAAGCGCGTCCGCGTGCTCAAGGGCGGCGGGCTCGGTGGGCGCGGGCAGGCCATGCTCGGCTCGTTCGTCGTCGAGTACGCCGCGATGGGCCGCACCAACTGGGAGCAGCAGATCGAGGGCTGGCTGCAGGAGGTGGCGAAGTCGAGGGGCATCTTCGACTGAGCGGCGGCTCGCCGACCCGCTGGACCTTCCCGAGCTGACCATGTCGGGGCGTTCTGCCTGCGTATTCTGGGCGAACCGCATCAGGGAGGAGCCCAACCGTGGTCTGGGTGCTGGTGGCAGTCGTCGCCGTCGTCGTGCTGGTCGTCGGGTCGTTCGTCGCCATGTACAACTCGCTGGTGCGCGCGCGGCACAACTACCGCAACGCCTACGCGCAGATCGACGTGCAGCTGAGCAGGCGCCACGACCTCATCCCGAACCTGGTCGAGGTCGCGAAGGCGTACCTGCGCCACGAGCGGAACACGCTCACCGCGGTGGTCGACGCCCGTTCGGCGGCGATCCAGGCGCGGCAGGGCGTGGTGCCGGGCGACCCGCGCGGGATGGCGACGCTCGCCGGCGCCGAGAACGCGCTGACCGGCAGCATCGGGCAGCTGTTCATGGTCAGCGAGGGCTACCCGGAGCTGAAGGCCAGCGACAACATGCGCCGGCTCGCCGAGGAGCTCACCTCCGCGGAGAACCGGGTCGCGTTCGCGCGCCAGGCGTACAACGACGCGATCATGCTGTACAGCAACAAGCGCGACACGTTCCCGGCCAACCTGGTCTCGAACATGTTCTCGTTCGCGCCGGCCGCGTACCTCGAGCTGGACGAACCGGGGAAACGGGCCGCGCCGCGGATCTCGCTCGGTCACGAAGAATGAACTTCTTCCAGCGTCAGCAGGACGTCCGCAAGCTGTCCCGCCGCCTGGTCGTGCTGTTCGTGCTCGCGGTGGTCGCGCTCGTCGCGATCGTCGACGTGGTCGTGGTCATCGCGTTCGGGCTGACCGACCAGCCGACCGAGGCGCTGCTCAACGTGTTGATCACGGTGAGCGCGTTACTGATCGTCGCGATCGGGGTGACCTCGTTCGTCCGCACGCTCATGCTGCGCGGCGGGGGCGGCGGCAAGGTCGCGCAGTCCCTCGGCGGCTTGCTCGTGCCGGAGAACACCCCCGACCCGCGGCTGCGCAGGCTGCGCAACGTCGTCGAGGAGATGGCGATCGCGTCCGGCACGCCGGTGCCCGAGGTGTACGTGCTGCCGGACGAGAACGGCATCAACGCGTTCGCCGCCGGCTTCACCCCGGCCGACGCCGCGGTCGCGGTCACCCACGGCGCGCTGGAACGGCTCAACCGCGACGAGCTGCAGGGCGTCATCGCGCACGAGTTCAGCCACGTCGTCAACGGCGACATGCGGCTGAACATCCGGCTGATGGGCGTCCTGTTCGGCATTCTCGCCCTGGCCGTCATCGGCCGGATCATGCTGAGCGTGCGCGGCCGCACCCCGCTGCCGATCATCGGCCTGGTGCTGATCGTGGTGGGCTACGTCGGCGTGCTCGCCGGCCGCGTCATCAAGGCGGCGGTGTCCCGGCAGCGCGAGTACCTCGCCGACGCGTCGGCCGTGCAGTACACCCGCCAGACCGAGGGCCTTACCGGCGCGTTGAAGAAGATCGGCGGGCTGGCGGCGGGCTCGAAGCTGCGCAACGAGCGTGCCGAGGACGTCAGCCACATGCTGTTCGGCGAGGGCTTCACGTTCTCCTCGCTGTTCGCGACGCACCCGCCGCTGGAGCGGCGCATCAAGACCCTCGACCCGACGTTCGACCCGGCACAGCTCGCGCAGCTGTCCCGGCAGTGGCAGGGCCAGCCGCCGTCCGGCATGCAGGAGGACCAGGCGATGGGCCTGGCGCCGGCCGGCCAGCAGACGCAACTGTTGCCGCCGCGACAGAACGCGATGCCGGTGCACCCGGCCGAGGTGGTCGCGTCTATCGGCACGGCGGCCGCGCCGTCGTCGGCCGCGCACCAGCGGGCCGGCGCGATCCTGGCCAGCATCCCCGCGCCGTTCCTCGACCGCGCCCGGCACCCGGAGGCCGTGCTGCCGCTGGTGCTCGGCATGCTGCTGGCCGCCGACCCCGGGACGCGGGCCGCGCAGCAGCAGATCATCGCGAGCCGGTTCGGTCCCGCGCTCGCGAACGCCGCCGGACAGGAGGCGCAGGCGCTCGCGGCGCTGCACCCGGTGCTGCGGCTGCCGCTCGCCGAGCTGGCGTTCCCGGTGCTGCGCAGGCGGCCGCGGCCGCGGCAGGACGCGGTGCTGGCGTGTATCCACGCGCTGACTCAGGCCGACGGCATCCTCGACGTGCACGAGTACTGCCTGTCCCGGCTGCTGCACCGCGAGCTGTACGAGTCGATGTACCGCACCTCGCCGTGGGCCGGCCGCCGCCAGCCGCAGGAGGTCGTGCACCGGGCGGTCGCGACGCTGCTCGCGATTCTCGCGCAGGCGGGACACGCCGACCCCGCGGCCGCGCAGGCCGCCTACCTGGCCGGGCTCGCGCAGGTCGTGCCGGGCCGGCACCTTCCGTACGCGCCGCCGCCGGCCGGCGCGGTCGCGCTCGAGGGGCTGTGGCCCGCGCTGGACGCGATGGACGGACCGGAGAAGCAGTTCCTGGTGACCGGCGTGGTGACGGTCATCGGACACGACGGAGTGATGACCGTGTCGGAGATCGAGCTGCTGCGCACGGTGTGCGCGCTGCTGGGATGCCCGTTGCCGCCGCTCGCCGACGTGCGGCCGGAACAGGTCGCGCCGGAGACCGGACCGGTGGCACAGTGACCGGGCGAGTCGAGGAGAACATGCGGATCACCGAGGAAGTGGCGGCCGCGCAGGCCGACGGCAGGGCCGTGGTCGCGCTGGAGAGCACGCTGCTCGCACACGGCCTGCCGCCCGGCCGCAACCGCAAGGTGGCGACCGCGGTCGAGGACACGGTCCGCGCCGCGGGCGCCGTGCCGGCGACGATCGCGGTGCTGGACGGGCAGATCCGCGTCGGCCTGTCCGCCGCCGACCTGGACCGGGTGTGCGCGCCGGACTCCGCGCTCGTGAAGCTGTCCGCCCGCGACCTCGGCCCGGCGATCGCGCTGTCCCGCGACGGCGCCACGACGATCGCGAGCACCTCGGTGATCGCGCACGCGGCCGGGATCGGCGTGTTCGGCACCGGCGGCCTCGGCGGCGTGCACCTGCCACCGCCCGGCGAGACGACGTCGTGGGACGTGTCCGCCGACCTCGAGATACTGGCGTGCACGCCGGTCGTGGTCGTGTGCTCCGGCGTCAAGTCGGTGCTGGACATCGCCGCGACGATCGAGGTGCTGGAGACCAGGTCGGTGCCGGTGCTCGGCTACCGGACCGACACGTTCCCGGCGTTCTACCGCAGGGAGTCGCGGTTCGCGGTGCCGTGGCGCGTGGAGACGCCCGCCGAGGCCGCCGCCGTGATCGCCGCGCACCACCGCAGCGGCCCCGGCTCCGGCGTCCTGCTGACGAACCCGGTGCCGGCGGAGCACGAGCTGGACCGCGAACTGCACGACCGCCTGCTCGCGGAAGGCATGGCGCTGGTGGCGAACCAGGAGGTCCGCGGCGGCGACGTGACCCCGGTGCTGCTGGAGCACTTCCACACCGCGAGCGGCGGCGCGAGCCTGGACACCAACGAGGCGCTGGTGCTGAGCAACGTGGCGCTGGCCGCCGAGGTGGCGGTCGCACTGGCTCACTCCGGCCGCGGCGCCGCGTAGAGCTTCGCCACCACGTCCTCGATCTCCGGCTCCTGCACGGAAAGGTCCCGCAGCGGCACCGCCTGCGCGAGACGCGCCACGACCTCCCCCGCCGTCGCGCCCTCGAGCGTCAACGTCACCCGGTACCCGTCCGCCTCGACGCTCTCCACCGACGCGCCCGGCAGCACGAGGCCGGCGGGCCACGCGGCGTCCAGATCAGCCACCACGCGCCGCCTCGACCGGTACGTCTCGTGCAGCTCCTCCAGCGTCCCGTCGTGCACGACACGGCCGTGGTCGATCACCACCAGCCTGCGGCACAGCTTCTCGATGTCCGCGAGGTCGTGGGTGGTCAGCACGACCGTCGTGTCGCCGCGTTCGCGCAGCTCCGTCAGGAACCCGCGCACCGCCTGCTTCGACAGCACGTCGAGCCCGATCGTCGGCTCGTCGAGGAACAGCACCTTGGGCCCGTGCAGCAGCGCCGCCGTCAGCTCGCCCCGCATCCGCTGCCCCAACGACAGCTGCCGCACCGGGGTGTCCATGAAGGAGTCCAGGTCCAGCAGCGACCGGCACGCCGTCAACCGCGCCGCGTGGTCGGTGGCCGGCACCCGGTACACGTGGCGCAGCAACGTGAACGACTCCGCGAGCGGCAGGTCCCACCACAGCTGCGACCGCTGCCCGAACACCACCCCGATCCGCCGCGCGAGCTGTGTCCGCTGCGGCACCGGCGTCAGCCCGCACACCGACAGCGTGCCGCCCGACGGCGTCAGCACCCCCGTCAGCATCTTGAGCGTCGTCGACTTGCCGGCGCCGTTCGGTCCTATGTAGCCGAGCAGCTCGCCATCGGCGACCGACAGCGACACACCGTCCACAGCGGACACCACGTCCTTGGTGCGGCGCAGCCTGCCCACCTTGCGCCGCACGGTGAAGTCCTTGCGCAGCGCGGAAGTCTCGATAACCGTGTTCACGACCCAGTGCTCCGGTAGTGGCGAATGCCGGTGCGCCAGAACAACCCGGCGAGCGCGGCGGCGAACAGTGCGGTCAGCGGCGAGCACCACCGCAGCCAGTCGGGCGCCCCGAGCGGGTCCGACCGGCCGAGCATGGCGAGCGCCGGGAGGTAGGACACGAACGCGAAACCCAGCCCGTAGGCGAACACGCGCCGGAACAGCCCGCCGAACACGGTCATCGGGTACGCGGCGACGTCCTTGCCGCCGTAGGTGAACGCGTTGGAGAGCTCACCGGAGTCGATCCACCAGAACGCGACGGCCGCGCCCGCGACGAAGATCGCGCCGAAGAACACCGCGCCGGCCAGCGGCGCGACGACGACGAGCGCGACCACCGGCGCCGACCACGCGACCGGCGACACGGCCAGCGCGACCGCGTAGATCGCGCCGCCCTGCAGCACCCGGCCGACCCGCCTCGGCGCGAAGTCCATCGCGACCAGCTGCCCCAGCGCGGACAGCGGCCGCACCAGCACCGCGTCGAACAACCCGGTGCGGACGTAGACCCGCAGCTTCTCCACGTTGCCGACCGCGAGGTCCGCGAGGGGGAACGCCGCCGCGGCGATGCCCACCATCAACACCACCTCGCGGCCGCCGAACCCGCCGAGGCTGTCGTTGACCCCGAACAGCACCCACACGGTGACGAGGTCGAGCGCGGTGAGCACGGTCGAGCCCGCGAGGTCGATCGCGAACGACAGGCGGTACTGGGTCTGGCTGCGCACCTGCGCGGTGAGCAGCCGCAGGTAGGGCTCGCTCCGTTCAGCAGCGATGTTCACTCCGCAAGCTCCGTTCAGCAGCGATGTTCACTCCGCAAGCTCCGTTCAGCAGCGATGTTCACTCCGCAAGCTCCGTTCAGCAGCGATGTTCACTCCGCAAGCTCCGTTCAGCCACCCTGGATCACCAGCCGCCGCAATGCCCGCCGCTGCACGAGCCGCGCCAGCCCGACCGCCACGGCGAACCACGCCGCCTGACCGGCGACCAGCGCCACCGCGTGCCCGGTGCCGCCGCGTTCGACGGCCACGTCCAGCGGCGCCTGCAGCAGCGCCGGGAACGGCGTGCCGACCCACAGCACGGTGACGAGCCAGTCCGGCAGCACCGGCAGCGGGAAGTACAGCCCGCTGCCCGCGCTGGAGCAGACCACCCACACCATCAGCACGCCGCGGATGTCGAGCAGCCAGAACGCCGTCAGCGACACGACGTACCGGCACACCGAGCACACCAGCACGGCGAGCACGACCGACACGGCGAACAACGCGTAGGTCCACGGGTGCGCCGGCAGGTAGAAGTCGAACGCCAGCAACCCGACCGCCACCGGGACGACGAACCTGGTGAGCATCGCGTGCCCGGCCCGCCCGACGTCGGTGGCGATGAAGTGCGCCATCAGGTCGACCGGCCGCAGCAGGTCGGACACCACCTCGCCGGACCGCACCCGCTCGGGAAGGTCCTGCTGGCCCCAGTAGTTCACGACCGCGAGCAGGCCCTGCCCCACCCAGACGAACGTGACCAGCTGGCCCGGCGCGTACCCGGCCACCTGCCCGGTCCGGTCGGCCACCGAGAGGAGGATGTAGCAGCGGACGAACCCGAACACGGTGTTGGTGAACGCGCCGGCGAACGTCGCCTGCCGGTAGGTGGCGTAGCGGCGGAAGCCGGCGCCGGCGAGCGCGGACAGCACCCGGGTGCCGCTGGCGATCGTGCCGGCCACGCGGTTAGCCTCCGATCTGGACGTTTCGGCAACAGATTGGGGCGCAGAGTCGATGTTCGCTTCGCAAGCTCCGCTCAGTTGAGCACTGTCGTGGTCGTCGGCGACGTCGCGCTCGACGTGGTCGCCACTCATGCCGGTTCGATCGTGCACGGCGGCGACGCCCGCGCGCGGATCACCCTCACGACCGGCGGAGCCGGGGCGAACACCGCGGCCTGGCTCGCCGACTGCGGTGTCGAGACGATCCTCGTCGCGCGGGTCGGCGACGACGTCGCGGGTCGGCGGGCATTCGAGGAGCTAACCACCACCGGGGTGCGGTGCGCATTCACAATTGACGAGGACGCGTCGACCTCCTGCGTCGTGGTCATGGTGGACGGGAACGGCCAGCGCAGCATGCTGCCCGACCGCGGCGCCGGCCACCGGCTGCGGGCCACCGACCTCGACCCGACGCTGCTGCGGGTGGCCGAGCACCTGCACCTGTCCGGTTACGTGCTGCTCGACGAGTCGTCCCGGGACGCGGGCCTCGCCATGCTGGCGGCCGCCAGGGCCGCCGGGCTGACCACGTCGGTCGACCCGCAGTCGGCCGCGCTGATCACCGACCCGGAGCTGTTCATCTCGGAGCTGCGCGGGGTCGACGTGCTGCTGCCGAACCTCGACGAGCTGGCCGCGCTGACCGGCTCCCGCGACCCGGCGAGCGCCACGACGCTGCTCGACTCGGTCGGCGCGGTCGCGGTCACCACCGGGCCGACCGGCGCGAGCTGGGTGGGCCGGGACGGCATCGTGTCGGTGCCGGCGGCGCCCGGCGACTGCGTCGACTCGACCGGCGCCGGCGACGCGTTCGACGCCGGCCTGCTCACCGCGCTGCTGGCCGGCAAATCCACCGAAGACTGCCTGCTGAACGGCGTGCGGCTCGGCGCACTCGCCGTCGGGCGGGTCGGCGCTCAGCCCAACCCGGTCAACCGTCGATGACCGGGTGGTGCTCGCCCTCGATCGCCGTCGGCTCCCGCCGGTAGCGGTTGACGTCCTCCGCCTTGCGCGCGGGCCGGTCGTTGGCGACCAGCACCGCGATCCACGGCAGGGGGATGGACACCGCGACGAAACCCAGCGCCAGCCACCACGTGTCGTGGAAGATCGCGGCCAGGATCAGACACGGCAGCCGCAGCAGCATCATGGTCAGGTACTTGCGCTTGCGCGCCGCGTACTCGTCTTCGTACGACGGCGCCGCCTCGGTGATGAGAACCGGGGTGTCGTCCCGCTCGGACTTCACGACACCACCTCCACGCACCATGTTCCCACCTGTCCACCCGGATTGCGCCATCCGGGTGGAAGTGAATGGCCCACCGCGGGAAAGCCGGTATGAAGGGTTCATGACGTTGACCGGGGATCGACGCCGAACGGAGCTTGCGAAGTGAGCATCGACGCCGAAACGGAGCTTGCGAAGTGAGCACTGATACCGCACTGGGTCATCTCCAGCAGTGGCGCCAGAGCCCGTTGGAGCAGCTGCGGCACACGCTCACCGAGGCCAACCTGGCTCGGCATCTCGGCACCGAGCCGCAGCGGATCCTCGACGTCGCCGGCGGCAACGGCATGGCCGCGGTCCGGCTGGCCACGCAGGGCCACGAGGTCACCGTGCTCGACCCGGCCGGCGCGATGCTGAGCACCGCCATCCAGGCCGCGGAGGCGCACGGGGTGGCCGACCGGCTGCACGTCGTGCAGGCCGCCGCGCAGGACGCGCCCGAGGTGTTCGCCGAGCACGAGTTCGACCTCGTCCTGTGCCACAACCTGCTGCACTACGCGGAGTCACCGGAGGAGCGCCAGTCCGTGCTGCGCGCGATCACCGTGCCCCTGCGCGGCGGCGGGCTGCTGTCGGTGGTCGGCCCGAACGACGCCTTCGTGCCGGTCCAGGCGGCCGTGCGCGACCTGGCGCCGGACCTCGCGCTGCGCGAGCTGGAAGGGGTGGCGTCGGCGTGGTCGACGCGCTGCTCGCCGCGCTCGGCGTCGACGAGGTCATCCGGTACGGCGTCCGGTGCGTCAGCGACCTCATCCCCGACGAGGAGGCCGACGACCCCGGGTTCCTCGCCGACCTCGAGCGGCTCGAGCTGGCGCTGTCGGACCGGATGCCGCACCTGCTGACCGCGCGGTACTTCCACCTGATCGCCCGTCGCTGAGCCGACCGTGCCACCATCGCCGGCGTGCGAGCGGTGGTGACGAGGGTGTTGTCGGCGAGCGTGACCGTCGACGGGGACGTGGTCGGCGCGATCGACGGGCCCGGCCTGTTGGTGCTGCTGGGAATCAGCGCCGAGGACACGGTCGCCCAAACCGACACGATGGCCCGCAAACTGCACGAACTTCGCATCCTTCGTGACGAGATGTCCTGTGCGACAGCGGGTGCGCCATTGTTGGTCGTCAGCCAGTTCACGCTGTACGGCGACACCAGGAAGGGCCGCCGTCCTTCGTGGACCGCGGCCGCCCGGCCCGAGGTGGCCGAGCCGCTCGTCGACGCCGTCGTGGCCGCTCTGCGCACCCGCGGCGCCCGCGTCGAGACCGGCCGCTTCGGCGCCATGATGACCGTCGCGTCGGTGAACGACGGCCCCTTCACTGTCCTCGTTGACGTTTGACCTCGGCGACTCTCAGGGAAAGCTCAGGCTAGGTGGAGCAACCGGTGTGGCGCGCACGACGTCTCCAGGTTGAGAACTCGGGAACGAAACGACGCACATCCGCGTTTTCCAGAGTGTCCAGCCAACGAGCACAGATCTCCGCCCCGCGGTCAGGTCGAAGGCTCACCGGACAGGCCGGTGTGACACGGAACACACCAGCCCGCGAAAGGGGGAGGGAGAGCATGACGGTCCCACAGCAACGCGTGCCGGAGCTCAGCGAGCAAGACCTGGATGCCCAGAGTCCCGCGGCCGACCTGGTCCGCGTCTACCTGAACGGTATCGGCAAGACCGCGCTGTTGACCGCGGCTCAGGAGGTCGAGCTCGCCAAGAGCATCGAGGCGGGCGTGTTCGCCCAGCACATGGTCGACACGGCGACCAAGCTCAGCAGCGCCCGACGGGCCGAGCTGCGCGCACTCGTCGCCGAGGGCCACATGGCGAAGAACCACCTGCTCGAGGCCAACCTGCGGCTCGTGGTGTCCCTCGCCAAGCGGTACACCGGCCGCGGCATGCCGCTCCTGGACCTCATCCAGGAAGGCAACCTCGGACTCATCCGCGCCGTCGAGAAGTTCGACTACACCAAGGGCTTCAAGTTCTCGACCTACGCGACGTGGTGGATCCGGCAGGCCATCACCCGCGGCATGGCCGACCAGGGCCGCACCATCCGGCTCCCGGTCCACCTCGTCGAACAGGTCAACAAGCTCGCGCGCATCAAGCGCGACTTCCACCAGCAGCTCGGCCGCGAGGCCACCCACGAGGAGCTGGCCAAGGAGATCGGCCTGACTCCCGAGAAGGTCTCCGACCTGCTCGACCACGCCCGCGACCCGGTCAGCCTCGACATGCCCGTCGGCTCCGAGGAAGACGCCCCACTCGGCGACTTCATCGAAGACGGCGAAGCCACCGACGCCGAGAGCGCCGTGATCTCCGGCCTCCTGCACGACGACCTCCGCCGGGTCCTGTCCACCCTCGACGATCGCGAGCAGTCGGTCATCCGACTGCGCTACGGCCTCGACGACGGACAACCCCACACCCTCGACCAGATCGGCAAGCGCTTCGGCCTCTCCCGCGAACGGGTGCGCCAGATCGAACGCGAGGTCATGTCCAAGCTCCGCCAAGGCGAACGCGCCGAGAAACTGCGGGCCTACGCGAGCTGAACCACGCCGGGCAACCGTTTTCCCGCCCGCTACGTCCACCATGCAGGAAGCCATTGACATGTGACGGGTGCCACGGCACGGTCTAGGCACAGGACTACGCGGTGCGGGTGAGTCATTGCTGCCCGTAACTGCCATCTAACGGGAGGTCGGGGCGGCCGGGGGCTGTCCCGGCCTCTCGGCTTGGCCCCGCCTGTTCGCGGAGAGCGCTCACCTGGCAGCCTCGATCATCATGCTGGGGGGGCCGAGCCCCCCAAACCCCCCACGGTGCGGTTGGTTCCCGACCCAGCGTGCTCCCTTTGGGCTCGGCTTCGCCTTCGTCTCTTGCTCCGCCTACCGGCAGCCGGGGCTCGTTCGCGCGGGGACGGTTGGCCATGCCATGAAGGACCCCTTCATGTCGTTGAGTGACATGAAGGGGTCCTTCAGGGCACTTGGCGACCGCGGTAACGTCGGGAATCCCACCACGCGACACAGGAGCCCCAAGGTGACCGCCATTTTCGAGTACACCGAAGCGCTGCCCCTCGGCCCGGACACCCACACCGAGTACCGGTTGGTCACCCCGGACGGCGTGTCAGTCATCGAAGCGGCCGGTCGCACCTTCCTGCAGGTGGCGCCGGAAGCACTCACCGCGCTCGCCAAAGAGGCCATCCGCGACATCCAGCACCTGCTGCGCCCCTCGCACCTCGCACAGCTCCGCGCCATCGTCGACGACCCGGAGGCCAGCGCCAACGACCGGTTCGTCGCCATGGACCTCCTGCGCAACGCCTGCATCTCCGCCGGCGGCGTCCTCCCCATGTGCCAGGACACCGGCACCGCCATCGTCATCGGCAAGCGCACCGAGAACGTCCTCACCGGCGGCGCCGACGAAGCCGCGCTGAGCAAAGGCATCTTCGAGGCCTACCAGGAGCTCAACCTGCGCTACTCCCAGCTCGCGCCCGTCAACTTCTGGGAGGAGCGCAACACCGGCACCAACCTCCCCGCGCAGCTGGAGCTGTACCACAAGGACGGCGACAAGCCGGAGTACGAGTTCCTGTTCATGGCCAAGGGCGGCGGCAGCGCCAACAAGACCTTCCTCTACCAGGAGACCAAGGCGCTGCTGAACCCAAGCCGCCTCGCCAAGTTCCTCGACGAGAAGCTCCGCGGCCTCGGCACCGCCGCCTGCCCCCCGTACCACCTCGCGATCGTCGTCGGCGGCACCTCCGCCGAGAACACCCTCAAGGTCGCCAAGCTCGCGTCCGCCCGCTACCTCGACCACCTCCCCCACGAAGGCAGCGCCGCCGGCCACGCCTTCCGCGATGTCGACCTCGAGCAGCAAGTCCTTGAGATGACCCGCCAGTTCGGCATCGGCGCGCAGTTCGGCGGCAAGTACTTCTGCCACGACGTCCGCGTCATCCGGCTGCCCCGCCACGGCGCGTCCTGCCCCGTCGGCATCGCCGTCTCCTGCTCGGCCGACCGCCAGGCCAAAGCCAAGATCACCCCGGACGGCGTGTTCATCGAGCAGCTGGAGCGCGACCCCGCGCACTACCTGCCCGACGTCGCGGACGAGCAGCTCACCGACGAGGTCGTCACGATCGACCTCACCCGGCCCATGGACGAGATCCGTGCGACCCTGTCGCGGCTGCCGGTCAAGACGCGGCTGTCACTGACCGGCCCGCTCGTCGTGGCCCGCGACATCGCGCACGCCAAGATCAAGGATCGGCTGGACGCCGGCGAGCCCATGCCGCGGTACCTGCGCGACCACCCCGTGTACTACGCCGGCCCGGCGAAGACCCCCGAGGGCTACGCGTCCGGCTCGTTCGGGCCGACCACCGCGGGCCGCATGGACTCCTACGTCGAGCAGTTCCAGGCCGCGGGCGGCTCACAGGTGATGCTCGCCAAAGGCAACCGCAGCAAGCAGGTCACCGACGCGTGCCAGACCCACGGCGGCTTCTACCTCGGCTCCATCGGCGGCCCAGCCGCCCGGCTCGCACAGGACTGCATCAAGCGGGTCGACGTCCTGGAGTACGCCGAGCTCGGCATGGAAGCCGTGTGGAAGATCGAGGTCGAGGACTTCCCCGCGTTCATCGTGGTCGACGACAAGGGCAACGACTTCTTCGCCGGCACCTCGCAGCCGACGCTGCAGATCGCCTTCCGGCGGTAGGCCCTCAGCGCCCGGCGGACAGGTAGACCGTCCGGTCCCGCAGCGGCGTGTCCAGCGTGACCGTCACCGGCCTCGGCGTCATCACCGCGGTGCAGGCGGTGCCGTCGGGCCGGCCGCCCTCCGGGCCGTCCAACGGCCGGACCAGGATCTTCACCGAGTCCGCCGACTGGTCGACGACCGTGGCCTCCGCGTCGGAGCAACCGCTGCTCGCCGCGGCGAACATCTGCAGCGCGAAGCCGTCGTTGAACATCCACACCTTGTCGCCGTACTCGAAGTAGTTCGGCAACGCCGACACGTCCACCTGGTCCGCCGGCACCTCGGTGACACCGGCCGGCACCACCGGGCCGTCCGGGCCGATGGTCACGGGCGGCTCGCCACCGGACGGGTCCTGCGGTTTCCCGCCGGACGCGGGCGGCGTCGGCTCCGCGATGACCGACGGCGTCTCCGGCGCCGGCTTCTGCGACTGGCTGGACTGCTCCGACTGGCCGGACGCGTCGGACGCGGTCCGCGCCGGCTCGTTCCCGCAGCCGGCGAGCACGCCGAGCGCGAGCGCGGCGGTGGTGGCGATCAGCAAGGCCCTCATGGGGAAAGGACGGTAGCCGGCCGGTCAACGGTTGCACGGAAGAGTGCCCGGCCGCGCTGGGGCGTAGCGGCGGCCGGGCACCCGGGAGAGAGGGACTCGAGTTGTCGGTCAGCTCTTGCGCTGCTCGGACCTCAGTACCACCGTGCGGTCACCGAGCGGCTCGTCGAGCTCCGCGGTGAGCTTCGGGTACCGCAGGTCCATCGTGCAGTTCTGCGGCGTCGCGGGCACGGTCTCCACCATCAGGATCACGACCTGCTGGTCCGTCTGCTCCGGCACCTCGACACTGGCCTTGCCGCAGCCGCCCTCCTGTGCGACCACCCCGACCGTCCTGCCGTCGTCCTGGGTCCACACGAGCCTCGGATAGCCCTGGAGCAGTGCCGCGTCGTCGATCTGTTGCTCAGCGATCTCGGCACCGCCCTCCGGTGGTGTCCTGGCCGGCTGCCGATCCGGGGTCGTCGACTCGGACGTCGCGCTAGGCGGCGTGTCGTTGCCTGCTTCCTGGTTCTCTTGCGGGTTGGCGCAAGCGCTCGCGAGCAAGAGCAGAACGCCAGCGCCAACAACGGTTCCTAGGCGTCTCATGTGTAGAGGACGCGACCTGCCGCACGAGCGGTTGCAAAGATCGTCGAGAACCCTACTTTCGTAGCACCGCCGGCGCGTCTGCCGAGGTCAGCGACCGTAGCCGGCGTGGTCCGCTGTCCGGCCGGTCCGCCCGCGCGCCCACCTTCACCCGCGCCCCGACGACCCGCGCGCCGGACGGCGCGGCCAGTATCGGCTCCAGCGCGAGCCAGCGGACCTGCGGCACGTCCTCGGCGAGCGCGGCGACCCGCAGCACCAGGTCGGTGAGCGCGTCGAGGTCGGCCGGCTCGCTGCCGCGGTAGCCGGTGAGCAGCGGCGCGGCCTTGGGCGCGCGCACCAGCCCGGCCGCGTCGGTGTCGGTGAGCGGCACCGCCCGGTAGGCCCGGTCCCCCAGCAGGTCACTGACCACACCGGACAGTCCGAACGAGACGATCGTGCCGAACGACGGGTCCTCCTGCACACCGATCGCGCAGCCGATCCCCTTGGGCGCCATGCGTTGCACGTACACGTCGGCGACCCCGGACTGCTCGGTGAGATCCGCGTACGCGGTGCGCACGGCGTCCTGGGTGGACAGGTCCAGGCGGACGCCTTCCAGGTCGGCGCGCCGCCAGTACCGCTCGCCGGTGGCCTTCACCGCCACCGGATAGCCCAGCTCCTCGGCCGCCGCCACCGCGTCGTCCACAGTGGACACCACTCGGTGCTCGACGATGTCGACTCCATAGCAGGAAAGCAGCCGCACGGCGTCTGTGTCGGACAGCTCGACCAGCTCGTCGTCCACTCCGGACAGCGCGGCCGCGACGAGCGCGCGGGCGGTCTCGACGTCCGGGTCCGCCGGCCGCGCCGGCTTACCCTGCGGCGCCGCCCGCCAGGTGGCGTAGCGGGTCGCGCGGGCCAGGGCGAGCACCGCACGTTCCGGGCTCGGGTAGGACGGGATCGAGCCCCGCGCCGGCGAGCCGTCCGCGCCGGGGACCGCCAGCTCGGCGGGAATCCCTTCGGTGGCAAGGAAAGTGGAGACGATCGGCTTGTGCCGGCCCTCGTCCTCCGCGGCCTCCCGCAGCGCCCGCGCGTACGCGGCGCCGGGGATCCTCAGCGGTGGCACGAACACGACGACCAGCGCGTCCACGTCGGGTCTGCGCAGCTCGCCACGGACCGCGTCGGCGAGTGCGTCCGGCCCGCCCGCCGCGCCGACGTCGACCGGCGCGCCGGAAAGCTCGAGGCCCTGCGCGAGTGCGGCGTCCGCGGCGAGCACGCCGATCGCCGAGGAGTTGCCGACGATCGCGACCCGTCCGCCGCGCGGCAGCGGCTGGTGCGCCAGCAGCAGCGCGGTGTCGAAGAGCTGCGCGATCGACTCGACGCGGATCACCCCGGCCTGCTCGAACAGCGCGGCGACGCTCGCGTCGTCAACCGGCACCGACGTCGCGGCGAGTGCCGGCAGCACGGCGTTGCGGCCCGACTTGACCGCGACGATCGGCTTCGCGCGACCGAGCCTGCGTGCGAGCCGCGCGAACTTGCGCGGGTTGCCGAACGACTCCAGGTACAGCAGCACGACGTCGGTCGCGGGGTCGGTCTCCCAGTACTGCAGCAGGTCGTTGCCGGACACGTCCGCGCGGTTGCCGGCGGACACGAACGTCGACAGCCCCAGCCCCCTGGTGGCGGCGTCGGCGAGGATCGCGGTGCCCAGCGCGCCGGACTGGCTGAAGAAGCCGGTGCGGCCGCGGCCGGGCAGCACCGGCGCGAGCGTGGCGTTGAGCCGGACCGCCGGGTCGGTGTTGACCACCCCGAGCGCGTTCGGGCCGACCACGCGCATGCCGTGCGCCCTGGCCTCCTCGACGAGCCTGCGCTCGGCGCCCTCGCCGGCCGGGCCCGTCTCGCCGAAGCCGGACGAGATCACCACGAGCGCCTTGACGCCCTTGGCCAGGCAGGCGTCCATCACCTCGTCCATGTGCGCCGCGGGCACCGCGACGACCGCGAGGTCGACCGGGTCGGGGATGTCGAGCACGCTCGGGTAGGCGCGGACGCCACGCACCGCGCGGTGTTCGGCGTTGACGGGGAAGACCGGCCCGGCGAAGTCGGCGCGCAGCAGGTTGCCGAGGACCGCGTACCCGATCTTCTCCGGGTCGGTGGAGGCGCCGATGAGCGCGACCGAGCGCGGGTGCAGCAGGTTGTGGACGCTGCGGGCCTCGGCCGCCTGCTCCCGCGACCGCGCGACCGCGACCGACTCGTCGGTGGGGTCGATGTTGAACTCGAGGTGGAAGACGCCTTCCTCCATCTCGCGAGTGACCTGGTAGCCGGCGGCGCGGAAGACGCCGAGCATGGCGGCGTTCTCGGCGAGCACCTCGGCGACGAACCGCTCGATGCCGCGTTCCTTCGCCGCGGCCGCGAGGTGTTCCAGGAAGATCGGGCCGAGCCCGCGGCTCTGGTGGCGGTCCTCGACGACGAACGCGACCTCGGCGGTCGGCCCGCCGTCGATCCGCTCGTAGCGGGCGACGGCCACGATGTCGTCGCCGAGCAGCGCGACGAACGCGACCCGGTCGCGGTGGTCGACGGTGGTGAACCGCTCGAGGTCGCGCGGCGGGATCTGCGGGTAGGCGCCGAAGTAGCGCAGGTAGCGGGTGCGTTCGGACATGCGGCCGTGGAACGCGGTCAGCGCCGCCGCGTCGCTCGGCACGATCGGTCGCAGGTGGACGGTGCCGCCGTCGGACAGCACCAGGTCCGCCTCCCACCCCTTCGGGTAGTCGAACGGGTCCATCGCGGCCGCCCTAGTCCCTCGGATCGTCGGGATCCAGGCCGTGCAACGGGAACACGGCGCGGCGGGTCTCGCGGATCACGCTGTCGACGCGCTCGCCCGCGTCGCCGTCCCACGGCTCGAAGTCGACGCTCTTGTTGTCGCTCATGGTGAGCGGCAGCTCGGCGTTCGGCGCGATCCGCTCGGCGAAGCCGGTCCACTGGCTCGGCAGCGTCGTGTCGGCGGCGACGTCCCGGTCCAGCACAGTCGCGATCAGGTGCGTCCACGACCGCGGGACCACCCGCAGCAGCTGGTAGCCGCCACCGCCGGCGGCGAGCCAGTTGCCGCCCGCGTACTGCTCGGCGAGCGCGCGGACGGTCCGGTAGATCGCCCGGTGCCCGTCGACGGACAGCGACAGCGAGGCGAGCGGGTCCTCCTCGTGGGTGTCCACTCCGCACTGGCTGACCAGCAGCTGCGGCTGGAACTCCGCGAGCAGCGACGGGACGACCGCGTGGAAGGCACGCAGCCAGGCACGGTCGCCGGTGGCGGGCGGCAGCGCGACGTTCACCGCCATGCCCTGCGCGTTCGGCCCGCCGGTCTCGTCGGCGAACCCGGTGCCGGGGAACAACGTCAGTGGGTTCTGGTGCAGGGAGATCGTGAGCACGCGGGGGTCGTCGTAGAAGGCGGCCTGCACGCCGTCGCCGTGGTGCACGTCGGTGTCCACGTACGCGATGCGCTCGAACCCGTTGTCCAGCAACCAGGAGATGGCGACCGCGAGGTCGTTGTAGACGCAGAAGCCGTGCGCGTGGTCGCGCATCGCGTGGTGCAGCCCGCCCGCGATGCCCACCGCCCGCTTGGTGCCGCCGGACGCGATCTGGCGGGCCGCCAGCAGCGATGAGCCGACCACCCGCGCGGAGGCCTCGTGCATGTTGTCGAAGACGGGGTTGTCCGGCGTGCCCAGCCCGTGCCCGACATCCCAGCCGACCATGGGCGCCTCCCGCACGGCGGCGAGGTAGCCGGCGTCGTGGATGCGTTCGAGCTCCTCGTCGGTGGCGGTCTCCGGCACGAGCAGCTCGACCCCGTCGAGCACCCCCAACGCCGACGCGAGCCGCATGGTCAGCTCGAGCCGGATCGGGTGCATCGGATGCTCACCGCCCAGGTCGTAGCCGAGCAAGGCGGAGTCCCAGACGACGGAACCAGGCAGACCCATGGGCGCAACCCTAACCGCCCCGGACACGCCCGGCCGGTCTCGATGAGCCGAACGTCACGCTTTTGCATTCTGTATACAGGGGCGTCAGCCGGGCTCGTCCCCGGTGGCCGCGGGCCGGGTCGGGTCGGCGCTCCAGTTGGACCACGACCCCGCGTACAGCAAGCCGGGCGCACCCTGCCCGGTGACGCCGGCGACCTCGAGTGCCAGCAGCACGGAGGCGGCCGTCACTCCGGAGCCGCAGTAGGCGCCCACGCCGCTCTGCCCCGCGCTGGCTGGTCCGGCGCCACCGGTCGCGGCGGTCAGTCCGAGCGTCGCGAAGTGCTCTGCCAGTTCGGCGGGCGAGCGCCAGCGGCCGTCCGGGCCCGTGTGGGCCGCGAACGGGGCGTTGCGTGCGCCGGGGACGTGGCCGGCGCGCGGGTCGATCGGCTCGGTGTCGCCTCGGTAGCGTGCCGGGGCCCGCGCGTCGAGCAGCACGCCGGTCCTGGCCAGGGCCGCCGCGCCGGCGGCGTCGACGACGGGCATGGCACCCGGGCGGACCGTGATGTCCCCCGGCGCGGGGACCGGGAACTCGGTAGTCACCGGGTGGCCGTCGGCCGCCCAGGCCGCGAAGCCGCCGTCGAGCACGGCGACTCGGTCGTGGCCGGCCCAGCGCAGCAGCCACCACAGCCGCGCGGCGATCGAGCCGTTGTCGGCGTCGTACGCCACCACCGGCACGCCGGCGCGGACCCCGGCGCCGCGCAGCACCCGCTGCAGTTCCCCGGGGTCGGGCAGCGGATGCCGGCCACCCGGCCCCGGCGGCGCCGCGAGGTCGGCGTCCAGGTCGAGGTAGACCGCGCCCGGCACGTGGCCGCGCGCGTACTCCTCCCGGCCGGGCGGACCGCCCATCCGCCACCGCACGTCCAGCAGGACAGGCGGTGCCGACCCGGACAGCGACTCGGCCAGCGCGGCGCACGACACCAAGGAAGAGGTCACGGGGCTATTGTTCACTCACCCGATCTGCCGTGCCGATGTCCCGTGGCGGAGGCACGATCACCCTCCGCGACCGCCGCAATGCTCCACCCGGGGGAGCGACTAGCATGGTTGCGGACGAAGGGGAAGCGGCGTGAACGAGCTCATCGACACCACCGAGATGTACCTCAAGACGATCTACGAGCTTGAGGAGGAGGGCGTCGTCCCGCTGCGCGCCAGGCTCGCCGAGCGCCTCGGACAGAGCGGCCCCACCGTGAGCCAGACCGTCGGCCGCATGGAGCGCGACGGGCTGGTCATCGTCGCCGGTGACCGGCACCTCGAGCTGACCGACCACGGCCGCGCGCTCGCGATCACCGTCATGCGCAAGCACCGCCTCGCCGAGCGCCTCCTCGTCGACGTCATCGGCCTCGAGTGGGAGCACGTGCACAGCGAGGCGTGCCGCTGGGAGCACGTGATGAGCGAGGCCGTCGAGCGCAAGCTGGTGAAGCTGCTCGGCAACCCGACCACGTCCCCGTACGGCAACCCGCTCCCCGGGCTCGACAAGCTCGGCGAGGGCGAGCCCGCGCCGCCGGTCGAGGCCGGCCTCGTGCGCATGGACGACGTCGCCCGCCGCGGCGGCGGCAAGGTCGAGGTCCGGCGCATCGCCGAGCACGTCCAGCTCGACCCCGACCTGATGGCCGAGCTCAAGGAGGTCGGCGTCGTCCCGGGTCAGACCGTGCAGGTCGGCCCGTCGAAGGGCGACGGCAACGCGATCGAGGTCAGCGGCGAGCACAGCACGGCGCAGGTCGCGCCGACCGTTCTGCACGCCGTGCTCGCCCGCGCGAAGTGACGGCCACACCACGTGACAGCCACCGGTGAGCGTCGCGGCGCCGACCTCGGCACCGCGACGCACGGCGTGCCGGCGCGCGCCGCGAACGAGTTCCGCGGCATCCACGGCCGTCCACCCACCGGCGTGTGGTCGGCCCCCGGCCGCGTCAACCTGATCGGCGAGCACACCGACTACAACGACGGCTTCGTGCTGCCGTTCGCGCTCCCCTACCGGATCGCGGTCGCGGCGTCGCCGCGCGCCGACGGCAGGCTCGCGGTCACCACCGTCGGCGACGACGGCCGCCCGCAACAGGCCAACCCGGTGCCGGTCGACGCGCTGGCGCCGGGCTCGGTCGGCGGCTGGGCCGCGTACCCGTCCGGTGTCGCGTGGGTGCTCCGCGACGAGGGTTTCGCCGCTGGCGCCGACCTCGTGATCGCCGGCGACGTGCCGGCGGGCGCCGGGTTGTCCTCCTCTCACGCGCTGCAGTGCGCGGCCGCGCTGGCGCTGCTCGGGTTGGCCGGCGTCGAGCTGGACGGGCCGGACGCCCCGAGCCGCGCCACCGTCGCCACCTGGGTGCAGCGTTCGGAGAACGACTTCGTCGGCGTGCCGACCGGCCTGCTCGACCAGACCGCGTCGCTGTCGTGTGTCCGGTCGCACGTGCTGTTCCTCGACGTGCGCTCCGGCGTGATGGAGCAGGTTCCGTTCGACGCCTCCTCTGCTGGGTTGGACGTGCTGGTGATCGACACCCGCGCGAGGCACTCGCACCACGAGTCCGGCTACCGCGAGCGCCGGGCCGGCTGCGAGCGCGCCGCCGAGCTGCTCGGCGTGCCGGCGCTCCGCGACGTCTCGGAGTCCGGCCTCGACGAGGCGCTCGCGTCGCTGCCCGACGAGCTGCGCCCGCTGGTCCGCCACGTGGTGACGGAGAACGCGAGGGTGGAGCACACCGTTGAATGGTTGCGCACGGGCGCGATCGACGAGATCGGCGACCTGCTGACCGCGTCGCACACGAGCCTGCGCGACGACTACCGCGTGTCCTGCCTCGAGCTGGACGTCGCGGTGGACGCGGCGCTCGACGCGGGCGCGCTGGGTGCCAGGATGACCGGCGGCGGGTTCGGCGGCTCGGCGATCGCGCTGGTGCCGCACGACGCGTGCGAGTCGATCGGGGCGCGGGTGCAGTCCGCGTTCGCCGAGCGCGGACTGGCCGCGCCGGGTCTCTTCACGGCGGTGCCCTCGCCGGGCGCCGGCCGCGACAACTGAAGTCTCTCCTTACGGAAACGGGGTCTGTGGTGAAGCTGCTCGTGACGGGCGGGGCCGGGTACGTCGGAAGTGTCTGCGCGGCGCGGCTGCTGCGGGCCGGCCACGAGGTCGTGGTCCTGGACGACCTGTCGACCGGCCACGCGGACGCCGTGCCGGAAGGCTGCCGGTTCGTGCGGGCCGACCTCGCCGAGGTCGCGGAGGAGGTGCTCGCCGAGGGTTTCGACGGCGTGCTCCACTTCGCGGCGAAGTCGCTCGTCGCGGAGTCGATGCAGGACCCCGGGAAGTACTGGGCCGGCAACGTGCTCACCTCACTTCGTCTGCTCGAGGCCGTGCGGGTCACCGGGACGCCGCGGCTCGTGTTCTCCTCCACCGCCGCCGTGTACGGGCAGGCCGAGGTCATCCCGATCGACGAGACCGCCCCGACCCGGCCGACCAACACCTACGGCGCGACCAAGCTCGCCATCGACCACGCGATCACCTCCTACGCGCAGGCGCACGGGGTGGCCGCCGTGAGCCTGCGGTACTTCAACGTCGCCGGCGCCTGGGGCGGCTTCGGCGAGCGCCACACCACCGAGACGCACCTCATCCCGCTGGTGCTGCAGGTGGCGCTCGGCACCCGCCAGGCGATCCACGTGTACGGCGAGGACTACCCGACCGCGGACGGGACGTGCGTGCGCGACTACATCCACGTCGCCGACCTCGCAGAGGCGCACCTGCTCGCGCTGGAGCAGGCCACCCCGGGCGCGCACCGGATCTACAACCTCGGCAGCGGCACCGGTTTCTCGGTGCGCGAGGTGATCGAGACCTGCCGCGCGGTCACCGGACACCCCATCCCCGCCGAGCTCAAGGACCGGCGACCGGGCGACCCGGCCACGCTGGTGGCGTCGAGCGCGCGGGCCCAGGACGAGCTCGGGTGGAA
>Ga0193742_1000297_pt1 | contig 35419 bp, 33 predicted proteins | sample L2c1metaG_FD_165511 | JGI IMG/M metagenome (GOLD analysis project Ga0193742, IMG submission 165511) | Soil microbial communities from a riparian zone of the East river system, Colorado, United States - L2c1 | ecosystem: Environmental > Terrestrial > Soil > Riparian zone | place: USA: East River... | reverse complement strand
GCGCTTGACGCGGCAGTACACAGAATTAATACTAGGCCAAGGAAACGACTGGGCTACAAGACCCCGGAAGCGGTGTTTAAGCGAAAGTGGTAGTGTTGCGATTCGGATTAGAATCTAGGCTATCGAACGATCGGGCAATACAAATACCAGCGACCTTAGGATTTATAAAATGCATCCAGTTCTTTGACGTTCAGCATATGTTTGATGCCTGCACCGTAGTGACCCAGGCGTTTACTTTCTGTATAGGTAAGGTCCTGAATGTTGGCTTCAAAGGCTTCTTTGGTTTTGGAGGTTACTTTATAATCCAGGATCCTGTCTGGGCGCGACAAATGCAACCACACCTTTTTATCCTGAAGCCCTTTCGCGTTTTGAATTGGATCAAAGAACTTTACAGCAGCCCGTAGATCGTCGACCGTCAACCCCTTCGCCTGCATGGTCTTGCGCGTTTTCCGCGTTGCCGGGGAATGCATGATATTCGTTACCATGTCACCATAAGGCAGACTCATAGCCACATGGTGAATTGCCTGCGTATCTTGCGTAAGTTTATGAGCAAGCACGGTGCCCATACTCACGCCATAGGCATACACATGCTTTGGCTTTAAGCTTTGGGTCCGTTTATGGGCATCATTTTTAATGTCACTGTACAACCTTTCGTAAGAATCAAATTCCGCATCCAGCACCAGCCGCGCCGGGTAATCATAGGCTACGACCGAGTAGCCCCTTTTATTTAACGAGCGGATAAACCAGCCGTATGCTCCCAATCGCGTCCCCATGGCCGTAAACACAAACACCAGCCGGGCAGAATCAACCAACGACTCCTTCACCCGAAAATCTTTAATCTGAACAATTTTACTCATAGTTTCTTTATCATAACAAAACTCGCTTCGTAGGCTCACGGACTGGTTTACCATGAGCGAGCGAAGCGAGTCGAATGGTGGAGCTGCCGGAGAACTGCCCTCCGGGTCCGCTAGTTTAGCTAGTTAGTCTATCCTACAGGTATAGGTCATTTAAGGTACTTTCGTGGATGGAAATGACCAAAAACCACGAAAGGTTGATCCAAAGTCTTAATTTGGCTACGGATCAATTGCCAAATGCATCCAGAAAAATATGGCACGCACTTCCACTATCTGAAGTCATGAAAGGCGCGGCTGTCTAGTAAAACTAGGCAGCTAGTGCAGGAGTGGCAAAAGCATCTCCGAAGAGAGCCTCGACTTCTGCAACTAGGTTCTTGCGTTCTGCAATTACTAGGTTTACCCTATAACGCTGAGTAAGCGACCTGCTGATCTAACTGTTAAAATCCAACGTCGAGCTTGAATTCAGCCCCATGTATTCCCACAAAAAGTGAGCACATATATACTACCATAAGTAGTAAGCACATTGCAAACGTACTGTATATGTTATATCGTACTTAAAAATACAAGAAGAAATCGGGATGCACTATTTATGGGTAGTCTGGATGATTATAAACGAGTCGGCGAACAAAGAGTGCTGCTCCCCAATGGGCACAACAAACTAAGGGAGAGCCTGGGGATCGTACAGTTTTTGGGTGTCGGCACTATTGTAAGTGTGGACGGGGGAATACTTGAAACACCCCTGTTCGACATTGAGGGAACGCAGCTTTCCGGTATTGAAGTAGGCTTGCACCGCTCTTTAGAAGAATGGGACGAGTTCTGTCAGGACACCGCAGCAAAAGGGCTTGCCCCGCTAAAGATAGACCCTGTTGCATATCGGCGCGATTGGTACAGGACTTTGTAGGTTAGTCTAGATAACTCTGATAACAGCGGCCGATCTTGTCCCCGCGGCAGACTTCCTGGTGCATGAGGCTAAGGATTTCTGACAATTGTTTCTGCTGCTTTTCACTGAGCGGGGCAAAGATCGGAGCATAGTAACTATTGAGTGCCAATGACGCCTCATCCGCCAAACGTTCGCCTTTTCGGGTCAGGGTGGTGATGTGTTCCCGCCGGTTACTGGGCCGAACCGTCGTTTGCAGCAGCCCGTTTTCATGCATCAGCTTGATCTGCCGGCTGATGCTGGCCTCTGTCTGGCCCAGGCTTTCGGCAATGTGCCGCTGTTGCACGCTGGGATTCCACTGCAGCACCATCATGATTTTGAACTGCGAAAAGCCAATACCCAGCCGCTCCTGCAGCATCTGGTCCGACTGGCGGGTAAGTGACGCAGCCGTATGCTGCAGCAAATACCCAAGATTATCACTTAACGCCATATGTCTAGTATAACGCCTTGAAACTTAACACATCAACTATTGCCCTGGTAAACCGGCCCATTCTACCACTTATGTGTCCGGCCGGACACATAAGTGGTAGAATGTTGTTGGCATGAAAAGGTTATATGGCCAGAAACAGCTACCCGTCTCTTCACTGAGGTATGTCCTTGAAGCACTTATACCCTACAGCGACGCAAACATAAAGCTAGCCTTCAAACCGAATGCTTTCTTCAATGATCTAGAAAATATTGATCGGCAAAAAGAGTGGCAAAAAAAGCGTTCCAAGAATTCTGAACCATATCAGCGTGACAGGCTCCAAGCGGCCTTCCATCGCGCCCGCAAAAAGGGGCTTGTTGTAGTAGGCGAGGATGGCGACGTCTATCTAACCGAAAAAGGCAGGCAAAGCGTCCAACCATATACGGCAAAAAAGCTGAACAAGGACGTGTATCTCATGGTCATTTTTGACATACCCGAAGATCAACGGACAAAGCGACGGCACCTGCGGTTACTGCTAAAGGAGTTGAAATTCGCCAAAGTGCAGCAAAGTGTTTGGGTTACAAAATACGACTTTAAGGAACTTATCAGGCAAGAGGTAAAAGCTCTCAACCTTGGGAGCTGCGTCGAAGTCTATGAGGCCGCCAGGATTCTGTAAACGTATCACGTATGTGTCCGGCCGGACAAGTTGGTGATACGTTTTGTTCGGTATTTTGTAGAATGTAGAAAATAGAAGAGAAAAGTAGAAGCTAGAAGCCTGTTGAGGTCCAGGGATTCAGGAGGCTAGACTAAGGTTTGTAGGTGGTACGCTGCACTTGTACACCCTTTGCCGGCGTAAAGCTTAGTACATAGTCATTGCAGGTACCGACGCACCCGGCCGGCGCGGGCGTATAGACCAGCGACTTGTCCGCGAATGCCGTCTGCATTACCGATGTCAGGGCACCCATGTTACTGTTGGCCAGGTCCCGGAATTCGGTCGGTCCCGGGTAGCGTTTGTTGCCAATATTGTACTGCTCTACCTCGTGGGCCAGGTCATGCAGGCCGCGCAGGCCATTCAGCGGCTTACCAGAGACAGTACTGGCACGACCTTTGGCCGGCTTCAGCACGATGGTTGCTGCCGGCTTGAACTGAGGCGGCACTGCAAGCGTCGTACAGTAGTAGCCCGTATCAGAGGTACTTGGATGCTGATATAACGGGTCCTCCCGCAAATACCTATACCCGGCCGCCAGCGTTGTGGTGACTACCGGATCTACCCGGCAGAGACTGTAGGCCAGCCCAAACTGGTTTCGACGCTCCACATATGACCCCGCCGTACCGCTGTGCTTGGCAGAGGAGGCGCTGAGCTCTGTCAGCTCAAAGTGCAGCTCGCCGCCAAAGGGAGTGTCGTCTGTGGGGGCGCTGACATCCAGGTAGTGCACGCCGCTTTCCTGCCAGAATGTAAAACGCGGGCTTTTGGTGACATCCTCCCGGCGGGCAGTCGTAAAGGCCTTCACCTTGACGTTAGCTGGCTGGTTCAGGTCAAAGCACTTGTCAAAAAAGTCTGCCACGGATTTGTCTATGGCCTGCAGCGTAGCAAAGCGCACGGTGGCTTGCTGCTTATTTATGCCATCCTCGCCAACTTCAAACAGCAAGCCCGTGGTTGTCATTTTTTCCGTGTGGTCCTTGACTGCTGCCAGGGCAGTGTCGCAGTCCGCCGTAAGCGTGTAGCGTTTATCTGGTTTGGCAGCTGCTTTGGCTGCCTCTATTTGAGGTATAAAGCCGCTGAGTTCGCCGCCGTTTTGATCATACAAGTAGTGGTAGCCAAGCAACGAGGCAAAGTCGTAGCTCTGGCTGCGGCTCACCCCATGCTGCGCTGCGTCAAATACAGCCTTATTTCCCGCGCGATCGTAGAGTGTTTTCAAAAGTTCGTTTACACGGGTGTCGTCTGCCACCATGTCAAAATACAGACGGCCGTCTTCTACCGTAAAGCTGCCTTGGCGGATAAAATCACCGCCGGTAACGTAGCTGGCCCGCAGCTTGAATTTGCCGGACTGGACCTGCGTTGCCTGCAGCTCTGACAACAAACCCATAGGCGAGTCATAGGCCCGGGTTATCTCCTGGCTGCCATTTCCTGGCTGCTTGCCTCCCAAATTCATGAGCACCGCGGCCACAGCCACAAGCAGCAGTACCAGCACGAGGCTGACGGCCGCAATGATAAGCTTTTTGTTGTTTTTGGGTTCCGGAACCGGCGGTACCGGCATACCCGCGCCGGGCGGCATGGGCGAATACTGCTGGGGTCCCAGCACCTGCGGTCCGGGTTGCGGCGCAGCGGGCGGATAGCCGGGTGATGGTGACGGGCTAGGATTAGGATACCCGCCGGGATTGTTCTCTGGATTCATACTTACCTCTATTTTACATCTCTATGGCGTCAAGCGAAAGCAGTAAGAACCCATTCCGAATCTCCAATTCTGTCCCAAAACTGCCCATTCCGGCGTCAATCCGCCCCAATTCCCCTGCCGTACCTTACGGGTACGCCTTGGAAACTGGAACGAATTGCTATCTTCTTTTAAAAAGGAAATGGACCACCTTTGGCATCGGAAGCGAGATTCGGAATGGGTTCTAAGCCATGACAGGGGACCAGCAGCAGGAAAGAGGGCACCCACTCTGGCTGGCCCTGGGCCAGAGAAATTGCAGGGAAGTGTGCAAAAGTAGCACTTCCCCAATACACTTAACACGTTAAGTGTATTCAATGAGAGCAGGGGGCTTTCTATAAAACTTCCTGGGACTTGGCAGTCGCATACAGCGAGTGCCACTGGGGCAGGGAAAGGGACTGGGGACGTAGCTGGGGGTCAATTCCCGCCCCTTCCAGCAATTTCCCCGCTGCTTCTTTGCTGAGCCTAAGCCCGCCGCTCAGTGAATTCAGCAGCGTTTTGCGGCGTGAGCTAAACCCGGCTTTTACAATCTGGAAGAAGGCTTGGATGTCGGTGCCCGGAAACAGCGGCTTTGCCCGCTTTTTCAGGATGAGGATCTGGGAATCTACTTTGGGCGGAGGCGTGAAGAGCGCTGCCGGTACTTCCCTGCCTGTGCTGACCTCCCAGTAGAACTGGGCACTGACACTCAACAGGGACATATCACCCGGGCTGGCCGCCACCCGCTGGGCAACTTCCTTCTGTACCAGCAGTGCGGCAAGCGCAGGCGGATTTATAGACTCGCTGATGACCCGGATTAAATTGCTGGTCAGGTAGTATGGAATGTTGGCAACCAGTTTGTAGTTTTTGGGCAAAGTCGTCAGGTCAAACCGCAGGATGTCCTGGTGAACCGTGGACAGGTTGTCTGCCGATACCTGGCCGGGCAGCGCCTGGGCTAACGACTCGTCAAACTCCACCGCCACCACTGCCCTGGCCCGCCCAGTCAGGAGAGCCGTAAGGGTACCGAGCCCCGGCCCGATCTCCAGCACCGTGTCGTCGGTGCTTACTTCCGCAGCGTCACACATTGCTGCAAGCGTGGCAGCATCATGCAACCAATGCTGCCCTAACGACTTTTTAGGAGGTGGTGACGTGGAACCCATCCATTCAGTGTATCATTTGTCTGAATTGACAAATCACCAAGGCCGACTAAGCTTATACTCATGACACGATTCGAACCATCCCCGCCCAACCGGCTGTTCCTGGGAGAGCGGCCCGCTGTTGCAAGTTTGCACACGACGAAAGACATCCTGGTAGTTACCTGTGATGTTCATACTGGCGAAGAGCCAAGCGTACCTGTCGATCCAGAACGCGCCATAGCGTTTGGTGAATGGCTCATGCAGGCTTCTGAACAGCTGGATCCTTTCCCGTCCCCACGCCGGTCCTGGGAGCCCAAACCTGATGAAATGCAAATTGCTGCTAACGAAATTCTGTTCGCAAGGACGGAAGAAGATGGTAGAACCCCCTTGCTTGTCGGTACCATAGCTCTGGGGCCTGATGAAGTAAGCATATCCTGGCCAAAGACACAGCTCAGGCCAAGCGCCGGTACAGACCGCGCGTCATTTTATATTGACAAGCAAGACACTGTTGCAGTGGCCCGGAGGATTTTAGCTACCGCCGACCGTCAAGTCTAGTACCCCACCTAAGCCATATCTGCTGGATTCCCGATCAGGTCGGGAATGACGGGGGTGGGTGAAAAAGTGAATGTGGGTCAAGACCAGGAGTATACTTGAGGATAAGGAGGCTATCATGACAAAAAGTGACAAAACAGTAAAAGTTATAAATAAGGGCGGACCAGCCGGCGGAGCATATTTCCTCACCGTCATTGGGGCGGCCGTGTATTTTGCTCAGCGTTCAGAAGGATTTGGCGAGTTCATTGTCGCCCTGCTAAAAGGCGCCGTATGGCCAGCTTTTGTGATGCACCGGGTGCTTGAACTTTTGAGTTTGTAAGCGCTACAGGTCCAGTAGTTTCAAGCCTGTGTCTGGGTCCTGCTGACGCTTGAGCCCCTGTTGTTCATACCAGCGATGTAGTAAAACTTCGCAAGTACCAGCTACTTGGAGTTCCTTTACATGACCGCCCACGGCCTGCATGTTTTGGCCGGACAAAGTGCCGTGCATATGGATCACCGGCTCGTCCCCTTCCCAGGTCACATTGCCTTGCAGGCTGGTGATTTCCAGCAATTCGTCAAAACGTTTCCACTCATACGCTTGCTTGCCTAGGTTATAAAACCCAAGTTCCGCCCACTGCGCTCCGCCCAGACCAGATATCCACGCCCCTGTTATTTTCTGATCCTTAACAAGTTTAGTAAGACTCTCTACCAGCAACTCATCCTTCTCAAGCCGGACTAACCAATTGTAGCCATCAAATCTATAGGTCATGACTATACGTTAGCATATTTTACGGACAAGCCGTGGCCATGGGATAGTAAATATAAATTTTGACAGCAGCGCCAAAAGAAGGTATGTTTTTGTTATACATATGACTCGATTCAAAAAAGATGGTGCAGCTGAGTGGTTATCTATTGGGGACCGGCCAGCCACGGCATACCTGTACACCGGAGGGGACAACTTAAACGTAAAATGCAGCCTCCATCCTCCTGACCTCGGTATCTACGTTGAGCCGAAAGTAGTGGTAGGACCAGAGAACGCCGAGGCACTCGGACAGCATTTTATCCAGGCATCTGAGCGCATGATGCCGCCATCTGCTGGCAGCACACCGACTGACACCCTGCAAATTACAGACTCGGAAATCTTTGTCTCAAGAACCGGCGTAGCTCCTCCCCGGGCCGGGACTATAGCGGTCAGAGAACAAGGAGTAGAGATTTGCTGGTCAGTGCTAAGCCCAACAGATCAAGCCACACAAGTTGGTTCATTTGAACTAAACCAGGCAGACACGCTGCACGTCGGCGAGTGGATACTGGCAAACGCACCCGCTGACGCGAAGGCCCGGTGAATACTAGACCTTGATTGATATTGTATTAAGTCTAAAAACTGATATATAGTTTATATTCCTAACAAAGGGAGAGAGATGTTACTTTTCACTGGCGGTTCAGAAAAAGAAAAAGCTGCGGAAACCCACGGACGCGATGACCGGGGCATTGGACGGGGGCGGCTCGTTGCAGCCGGGTTAGTCATGGCATGCGGCGGAGTCTTGGGCTTCATCGAGGGTGTGGGACAAGCTATCGATGCATCCCATCAGCTAGAGGAAAGGCAGCCGGGCAGACAATCACTCATCAGGGCCATAGGCACAAACTGCGCAAAAGTTCTGGAAAATGCAGTCACTGATGACGGGCCAGCAGCGCTCGACATGTCCGGCGAAATAGCCAACACCCTTGACAGCCACCCAGATGACTGTCCACCGGCAGATGAGGTCAGCCCAGACTTACTGGACGGAGGGGCCACATACTACAATGCCGATGCTAGTAGGGGGGATGCATTTGTGCTTTGCGTTATATCGGGCATAAGCATTATAGCTGGCACGGGGACCACAGCCTACGGCCTGCGCAGGCAATAACCAGGCTGGCTCTTAGGATCCATTCCGAGTCCGTATGCCCAGTGACAAATTCATACTCAGTAGGTCGAAAAATTAAATCAGCGGTAGATGTCCTGGAGGCCCAGACCAGCAGAACAGGCAGGCCATGGGCTCCAGCCAGAACGCTTGTATAAATTGGTCGCAGCAATGTCCTGGATACTAGCCGGGACACTTCCCGGGTTTCTAATTGACGACTCATTATTATAAGGGGACGGTGCAACGCCCGACCATGTACTTGGTACAAATTGATATGCTCCGTAAAAACCGTTGCCCGTATTAACCGCATAATTGCCGCCAGCCTCGCACTGGCGCAGTTTGGCTAGGGCCTGGCCAAAGTTGCCTTGCGGACCCCGGGCGACGATTTGTTTGACGGGCGGTTCGGCTATGACCTCCTGGATTTTGCGGCGTCTGATTTCTTTGCCGTTGCGCAGGTCTATCTGATAAGTCACGACCCTTTTGCCGGGCGAACCGACCTGGCGGATGGCCTGGGACCCGAACGACAGTGAGCGGTCCTCCACAATCTCTACCGGCATGGGAATTTCCTCTGTGACAGATTTGATTTGCTGGCCGGATCGGAAGACAAATATTTGAATGTTCTGCGTAATCGGGGTACTGAGCTTTGGCCGTACGGAGTCTTTTTTATCAAGCGATATGCTCTTTTCCTTCAGCAGGTCGCCAACGGTTGTGGTATGGGTGCGTACTGCAACATGGGAACCATACAGATTTATGTTGGCCGGTGTAGAACGTTCGATAGTGACCTTTTCTCCCAACACGCCTTCACGCAAAAAGTTATCCGGCACGACTGTTTCCACCTTGTCTTCGGGATAGACCTTTATACCCGCCTGGCTGACCACGCTGCGCGGCGTCACAGCGGCACTGTAGGCAAAAGTCCGTTTGCCACTGTCGTCCACAATAGTTACCGGTCGCGCACGATAAATGTTGACGTGGAACTTGTCTTCGTCAATCCGTGTGTCCCGCTCTGGTTCCACCCGGTCAAAGGGTTCCAGCCGAATTTCTGCCCGGGCCAAAAAATCGTTGACAGTCTCTGACCGGCTGGGGATGGATTGTTTGGTACCGTCTATCGACAGGACCACCACGTGCGAATCACTGGGCGGGTCAGTCCGGGCATTCAGCCCAATAAAACTGGCGATAGACAGAAAAAACAGTACCAGAAAAGTAGTAACCGGAATGGCGTACGGATGATTATGGAATCGATCAATGTAAGGGCGGTACCGCCCTTCCAGGTTTTTCATTCTCTTCATAAGATTGGGCCGGGCCCTGAAATAGTTCCCACCAAGGTACACATATCGTTAGCTAGGTTTAAGTGTAGCAAACCCCGTCTGCTATAAAAAGGTACCGGGGGTCATATCTGCCCGGCCTTCTTAAGGTAGCTTTCGGGCGTGAGTGCTTCAACTCCGCTCAACTGAAAGTCTTTGATATTGCGGGTAATAATCGCTGATGAATCACACTGAAGGGCCGCCCTTTCAATGACGGCATCTTCATAGTCTACAATACGGCTTTTCAGCGCGGACTTTAGCAACGCTTCGTCGGTCGGAACAATCATAAAAGTCTGCACCAGCCACTCAATGTGTCGGGTAATATCGGACTGGGAAATTTTTGCGTTTTCTAGTAGGTAGGCAAATGTAGTGACTGTGTGCACTAATGTACAGCTGATACGCATCACGCTCGCTCAGCCGCAAAATGCCAAGCGATGCTTCAAAACTCTTGCGCTCAAGCAGCACGTCCAGAATGACGTTGAGGTCAATCAGTATATTTTTTGGCATAAGCGGAACGAATGGCGGCCTTGGAGTCATCAATCTGATAGTTCTTAAGCGTGCCTACCATCTTTTCAACACCCGGAACCGTCTTTTTTTTCGCTTGCTCTTTTCGGCTTGTTAGAAAGTCAGAAACCATCCCGGAAACCGATGTACTGTCATACTGGGCCTGCTGGCGCGCAAACTGTATCAAGTCTTTGTCAATGCTAAGCGTTAGCTTTGTCTTCATACGTACATCATAGCAAAAGTTACGTACGACCACAAACGAAGCCGTACTTTAGGGATAACGGGATAGCAAGGTTCCAGAAGATTTAGATTAAAGATTAAAGAGGATTTAAGAGGTCAGACCTCTACCGCTGTTATTGGGATAATTTGTTAGAGTTTTTGCAGTGGGGCAAAAGATACGTTTAGTTTTTTGGCGCCTTTGCCTTTGAAGTAGACTACTACGTTGTCGCCGTCGGCTTCCATGACTGTGCCCTGTCCAAAGACGTCGTGTTTTACCGTGTCGCCTTCTTCCAAGTCCGGGATGTAGCGGGGCTCACTTACAACCGTGGTGGGTAGGTCATCATAGCTTTGTTGTTCGTCGTACGTATTCTGCCAGGCTCCGCCACCCAAGGAAATGCTGTCGGTTTTGAAATCTGCGTCAAACTCGCTCAGGAAACGCGAAGGCGGGCTGTGTTGTACGCCGCCGTACAACATACGGGACGTTGCATAGCTGAGGTACAGTTCCTCACGTGCACGGGTCATGGCCACGTAGCACAGCCGGCGCTCCTCTTCCATCTCTGATTGGTCGTAGAGTGCCCGGGAATGGGGGAACACCGTTTCCTCCAAGCCGATCATGAACACCACCGGAAATTCCAGGCCCTTGGCGGCATGAATGGTCATCAGAGTCACGGCATCGTTGCTGAATTCGGCACTGTCCAGGTCGCTAATCAACGCCATTTCTTCTAAAAAGCCGTCCAGCCCCAAATCCTGATAACTCTGCGTTACGCTGACTAATTCCCGCACGTTTTCTGCGCGTGATTCGCCTTGCGGCGTACGGTCGTCTATGTAGGCAAAATATTCGATGCGCCGTAGCAGGCTGTCCAGCAGTGCCGGCAGGGTCAGGTCATGAGCAACCTCACGCAGAGCCTGCAGCATTTCGCCAAGTTCCATCAAGCCTTTTTTTGCTTTACTTGTTAAGTGCGGGTGCTCCCCCGCCGCTTCCAGCGCACTGCTCAGGGTACGACCCTGTGCAGTTTGCCAGGTGAAGAAGTTTTCTACGGACTTGGTGCCAATGCCGCGGGTGGGTACATTTACAATGCGATTAAAGCTTACTCTGTCTTCCGGCTGGTAGATGAGGCGCAGGTAGGCCATGATGTCCTTGATTTCTTTGCGGTCATAGAACCGGACGCCACCCACAATCCGGTAGGGTACACCGTAGCGGATGAAGGTTTCCTCTATCGCCCGGGACTGGGCGTTTGTCCGGTACAAAATGGCAAAATCTTTGTAGTTTCTGAACCGGGCATCCACCGCATTTTGTACGCGCCGTACAATCGCCTCGCCCTCGGCCCGTTCGTTGGCAACCTGCAAAACGCTGACCTCGTGCCCCCGGCCGCTGGCCGTCCACAGCTTTTTATCCGAGCGCTCCTGGTTTTTGGTGATGACTTTTTGCGCCGCTTCCAGGATGGCTTCGGTGCTTCGATAATTCTGCTCTAGCTTGATAACAATTGTGTTGGGATAATCCTTTTCAAAGTTCAGAATGTTGCGAAAATCCGCCCCTCTCCAGCTATAAATCGACTGCCAATCATCACCTACTACACAAACATTATTGTCTTTTGTCAATAGCTTCACCAATTTGTACTGGGCGGCGTTGGTGTCCTGATATTCGTCTATCATGACGTAGCGGAATTGTTGGCGCCACTTGTCACGGATGGGTTGCTGGGTTTGCAGCAGGTTGACTGTCCGGCTGATGAGGTCGTCAAAATCCAGGGCGTTATTGTCCTTCAGGATCTTTTGATACAGCGGAAAGATCTGTGCCGCTGTCCGCTGCATGGGGCCGCTGGCTACGCCCAGATAATCCTGCGGGGTGAGGAGTTCGTTTTTGGCACCGCTGATAATGCTGGACAAGGACTTTGGCGGGAAGCTCTTTTCATCAATCCGGGCAGATTTGCTGGCTTGTTTAATGGCACTGAGGCGGTCGGACTCGTCAAAAATGACAAAGTTTTTGGGGATGCCAATGTGTTCACCGTCCTGCCGCAGCAGCCTTACGCAAATAGAGTGAAAGGTGCCCATGTACGGCATGAAACTGCGGTTGTCCGGGTTTTCGCCCAACAACTTGGCCACGCGTATACGCATCTCCTTGGCGGCTTTGTTGGTGAAGGTTACGGACAGGATGTTGTACGGTGTAGCTTTGCGCGTGGCAATGAGGTAGGCAATGCGATGAGTGAGCGTTTTGGTCTTGCCGGACCCGGCCCCAGCCAGAATCAGCAGCGGGCCTTCGGTGCTTTCCACCGCCCTTGCTTGTTCGGCGTTGAGGCCCGTCAGTAAATCTTGCTGCATCTAGTAATTGTAGCAACTAGGGGTCACTAAATCTGTTGTTAGTTAATCTTTAGTGTTTTAACGACTTGCTCCACAAGTTCCAATTGATCAGGGTCGCTTTTTGGCAACTGGTTAGCAGGATGATACTGGTTCTTCTGTAGTATGCGGTATATAACATACACCTTTCCGCCATCTTTTACTTCAAACTCATACCTATAGCTCTTTGCGCCCGGGTATGCACCAATACCTTCAACGTCTTTGAGCGGCTCTTGTCTGTAATATCTTGTGCCCTTTGCGCCCGTATCTGTTATAAAGGCTGCTTTTGTTTCATCATCTTGCGGAAGAATCGTTTCTTCGTCGTTTTTAATATAAAATGCCTGAAACCTTATTGGCGCATCGGTACCAAAACCTTCCGGATAGCTAACGACCGGCTTTTTGCCTGGTGTATATACAAGCGAATCCGCCGTGTTAACATCTTGAGGATAAATGCTATCCTTGAATACTTGTACCTGCCAGCCATCTGGAATTTTGATACTAAATGCCTTGCTGGCTAACTCTACGACCTGTCCAGAATACGCTTCCTTTTCTTTCTCCGTCTGTTTTTCTGGTTTGGTAGCTGGATTTGTCGTAGTTGGGACGGTTACTGAAGGGTCTGGTTGTTTTTCTTCTTTGAAGAATTCGTAGGGCAGCTGAATGTCATTTTTTATAACCTGCGCGTCAACAGCCAGGTAGGCACCACTCAGCAAAAGCAGGACTAGCAGCACGGCGATCCAGCGGGTTTTACGCTGCGACTTGGTGGTTTGACTAGTATGGACAAAGTATTTCTTTTGCTCTACCAGCTTGTCTATTTCTGCCTGGTGTTTTTGGATTTCGGTGTCCAGGGCAGCGTCTTTTTTGTCCTTGTTCTTGGCGACCTCGCCAGCTACGGCGTCTATGACCGCTGTATTTTTGTCCTTGGCAGACTTGGATTCCCTGGATTTCTCTTTGCCGGAGTCTTTGTCTGATTCTTTAGCGGGCTTGGACTGGGACGACGGTGGGCTGGCCGGTGAGTCTTCGGTGACAGCCGGCTCTTCCCCGGGAGCCTCTGGTTCGGCAGGTTCAGCAGGTAGCTCTTCTGGCAGTTCTTCTGCTTCTGCTTCTGGTTTTGGTGTAGTCTCTGCCTCGTCTTCTGCTGATTCTGACTCGCCAGTCAGGGCGCTTGATACTTTGGGCGGCAGGGCAGACTCGTCTGCGTCTTCCTCTTCTTCCTTGGATTCGGTTTCGTCAGGTATGTTTAGCGGGGCAACCACTTTTGGTCCTGTACGGTTAACGGTTATTTTGTGCTCCTCTGATTCACCAGAGGGTTTTTCTTCATCCCTATCTTTACTCTTATCCCGCTGCACCATTGGATCTTTTAGTATAGGCTTGTGACCGACAATAACCGGGCGGGACGAGGCACTGGGTGCCGTTTTGCCAGGCTTGGAAACATCCATGACCTGCGGTGATTGTTTTCGTCCGTTTGATTTTTTGGCTGGCATTTATTCGTCTCCGTCTTTATACCGCAGTCTATACGCCGTGTCTACGATGCCTGAAAACTTGTGGTAGTTCAGGCTCGCCCCCCCTACCAGGACGCCATCACAGCCCTCGATCGCCAGATAGCCGCCTACAATGTGGTTGTCTACACTGCCGCCGTACAAAACACGGACCCGCTGACTTGCCTTTTTGCCGTACAGTTCGGCAATCTGATGGCGAATAAAGTCCATGGCTTTTTTGGCGTCGTCGGGCTTGGCGATTTCGCCGTCAAAGGTACTGATAGCCCAGACTGGTTCGTAGGCAATAACCACCTGCTTCATTTCACCAGAAGTAAGGTCAGCCAGAGCGGTGGTAATTTGATCGTGAAGCACCTGTTTGGTCTCGCCGGACTTGCGTTCCTGCCTGCTTTCCCCGACGCACAGGATGGGGCTAATGCCATTGCGGACCGCTGCCGCTACCTTGTCCCGAATGTCGTCAAGCGATTCATGGAAATAGATGCGCCGTTCAGAATGGCCGACAAGCGTGTAGTGCACCAGCTCCCGCAGCATGGTAAAACTGACCTCACCGGTGTATGCACCTTCGTCTTTGTGATGAGCATTTTGGGCAGCCAGCCGGAATTTGCGCCGGTCTATCTGCATGCTCAGCGGCTGCAGCACCAGCATACTGGGCGCCAGAACCACCTCTACATCCCGGTAAATCTTGATCCGCTCGTGCAGCCGGTGCAACAGCAAACTGGCCTGGCTGGTATTCAGATTCATCTTCCAGTTAGCAACGATGAGCGTACGTTTTGATGAGCTTGGCATAGGTTTTTCTCTTATGCTTAGTCTAGCACATATTGATAAGAGCGGTCAGGCACTGTTAGTGCCAGCGACAGCCTCCTGTCATCCCGGACCCCGACCCGGGATCCAGTCAAAGCAGATCAACTGCGTCTTTGTTATCCTCAAGAAACTGCTCACGAAAGTACCTCGCCGCCAGCCACCCTATTCAATCTAACGAGTATTTTTTCTTATTCCTGATACTTTTGCGGTCAAAAGTATCCAAAAACCTCCCCGGACGGTTACGAAAACATGACTGTTCGGGTTCTCCCAAATTGTCTGGCAGCTGACATGATCTCTTTTTTGGCCTGCCAGCGAGCTAGGCTCGCTGCGCTGCCAAAAAAGCCACGATCTCGGAACTCCCTGTTCGGTCAAACATCCTCGCTGCGCAGGCGATCCGGGAGAACCCGCCCAATCAGTTTTCGTAAAGCCCGGGAGGGCTGCAGGAAGTTAACAATCCCTGAAGGATTGTGACAATGATTGGCCAAGGCCAATATAGCTGAATGCCAGGCTTTGAGGCTACCCGGCTAGGTGGCTGTGCCGAATTGGGGAATAATTGCCGAGGATCAGTCCTATTTTAAGTAACTAGAAAAAATGAAAATAGGACCGACCAAAGGGAGTCCCGCAGGCACCCCAATTCGGCACAGCCACCTACCGAGTGGGCTCAATTGCCTGTGGCTTTTTTGCATACTTTTGCAGCTACTGGCAAAAGTATGTTGCCAAGCGGCCAAAGGCCGTGGCGAAACTGAAGCTTATTTATTTACTGACTGGATCCCCGGGTCTGGTCGGGAATGACGGGGGGGCGGGGCGAGGGCGGGAGGGCAGCAACCGGAGGTCCGCGAATGACAGGACAGGCGCGTAGGTCAGGGGGCGGGGTGACGGCAGTTGGGAATCGAATGGAAAAACGGGGATTAGGATTATAAGGTCTCACCTTGAGAGGTGTTATTTTGTGTCATTTGTTTTGGAGGGCTTGCAGGCCGGGTAAGGCTTGGCCGCTCATCAGTTGTAGGCTGGCGCCGCCGCCGGTGGAAACAAAACCAAACTTGTCTTTTATACCCGCCATTTCTACAAATGCGGCTGTATCGCCGCCGCCGATGAGGCTGGCAGAGCCAGAGGCGATGATGGCATGCGCCAGGACATGTGAACCGTTGGCAAATTCTGTCTTTTCGGCGATTCCCATCGGGCCGTTCCAAATCACCGTTCCTTTTTGGGCCAGGACCGGTTCCAGCAGTGCAATTGTCTTAGGCCCCACATCCACGATGATGTCATTGGCGCTCACCTCATCCGTTCCAACCGTACGCACATTTTTAGGCGTATCTATATCTTCGGTCACAACTACGTCCAGCGGCAGGAACAGGTCAATACCCTTGCCTGCCGCCCCCTTCATAATCCGCCTGGCCAGGTCCGCTTGGTCTGGTTCCTGCAGGCTTTTGCCCACCGATTTGCCCTGGGCGGCCAAAAAGGTGTTGGCCATGGCCCCGCCGATCAGTATGGCGTTTACCTTGGGCAGCAAGTTGTCCAGCAGCTCAATCTTGGTAGAGACTTTGGCGCCGCCCACAATAGCCGTCAGCGGCCGCATGGGGTCCTCCAGCGCCTTAGTGATAGTCGTCACTTCTTCCTCCACCAAAAAACCGGCCACGGCCGGCAGGTACTTGGGCACCCCGACCACAGAGGCGTGTTCACGGTGCATCACCGTAAAATCATCATCCACGTAGATGTCACCCAACTCTGCCAGGGATTTGGCAAAGGCGTCGTCATTGATTTCTTCTTCCGGGTGGAAGCGCAGGTTTTCCAACACAACGACCCCGCCCGGCCTTAGTCCTTGCACGTCTTGCCGGCACTGTGCGTCCTGGCAGTCTGGTAGAAACCGCACTTCGCGGTCCAGCAGTTCGCTCAGCACCGGTACTACCGGCTCCAGGCTCACCCCCTCCTTGCTGTGATGGCTCATCAGCACCAGGCTGGCGCCATGATCCAAGAGGTATTTCAGCGTGGGCACCACTGCCTCCAGGCGCATCTTGTCGGTAACTTTGCCGTCACTGATAGGCACATTCAGCGGTGCCCGCACCAAAACCCGCTTACCCTTCACGTCAACATCCCGAACCGTCTTTTTACCAAAAGCCATGGAACTATCCCCCTATATTCTTATAAAGTATAGGGGATTCCGGGCTGATTTTACACCCGCTGGCACCGAGACCCACGCTACTGCTCGCGCTTTACCCGCGATATGGTCAACATATAATCCTGGTCTTCTGTAAGGCTCGTTTGTAATAAATAGAATCCGCTGCGATCAAGCTGCCGGGTAACATCAAAGGGCGTTTGATGCCAATAACGCCATACCAAGATGGTATCATTCTTATTAAACTTGATAACACGGTCACCTTTTTCCAGAGAAAACGTAATCGCCAAAGCTACTTTAAGCCTAATGCGAATATATCGCTCACGCTGTTGATCATCGTAGCCCGCTTCGACGTCATACAATGACTCTTCAATGTTAAGTAAGTCGACCATCATCTTCTCGTGTACATCGAATGGGGCTGACTTTGTACGAAGACCAAGGTCGAAATATTGTCTAGTTGTTTTACTATCAAGTTTGAGATTGTGGACAAATATGTCTTGCCGGTTCATGCTGCTACGAACTGTTTTGAATGCATCATCGGGCGAACGCAGATTACTGAAACCTGCACCGAATGACACCACTACATTAATGACGCTGTCTGCATTCTCACCTAGCGAGTCTTCAGCAAGTAAGTGAGCAAACCGATCATATTTAATGTCGGCTTTGTGGCCTTCAAATAATACTTTAGAGCCAAACCAACTTTCTATGTTTCGCTTGGCGAGTTTTAGCATTGAGGGGCTTATATCGAGCGCGATATACCGGCCTAATTTGCCTTGGTCAAGCAGATGCTGCAAGAACTCTTTTACGGGTAGCGCGTTACCGGGGCCTATATCAACAATATTTACGCGTTTGTACCGGGAAGTTAGGTCATCAATGTAGCCCTGGTTAGCTTTTAGCTGCTTGATCGTACTTGTTAAAAGGTTGGGCAGTTTTTCGGAAGCCAGCCTTTGGGCGTACTTATCCCAATAGTCCACCCCTCCGTCAAAGTAAGTATAATCAGGGGCAATCTCGTGATACATGTCCAGACTGGAGGTGAGATCAAATATCTGCTGCTGATTATATAGTTCATAAAACGCGGGCTTTGGGATGACGGCCTTAAGTCCGCGGGTGTTGCGGAATTTTCTTCGCCTTTCCACTAATTGCTCAATGAGTTCGTTGTTTTTAGTGGTATTAGCTACCCACGTTCGTCCGTTCCCTTCATGCAGTTCAAGGTCTAGCTTGCCTTCCTGGGCGGCCTCTATCCAGTTACGGACCGTTCCTAAGGATATGTGGTATTTTTCGGCAAGTTCTGTATTTTTGAAATAAAGCATTGGATGAAAAGCGGCCCTTATATATTCATTATGTATAAAATGTTTGACATGTTACACCCGGTAAGTGTAACGTAAATATGGGTACTTAAATAGATCTATTTCCCCCGACAGGTATTTCTCAGTTACTAACAGTAACATTTCTATTGTTTTACTTCAAGCATATCCATTAAGTTGCATGCTCATTTAATTAGTAACCCCAAACGTCAACAAATAGCTGCTCATCCCGTAAATAAACTCTCCCCTAAAGTCACCTACGCTTATAGATATCCAGGAGACAGTTGGCGGTATGAGGCCAGGTTAGTTAGCAAGATTTGAGCATTGCGCACTAAAGAAAGGACATTCCATGATGTCTAGCACAAAGGCAACTGTCGATCAGGCAACATTAAAACAAACCGCAACAAAGGATCTGGAACCCATAAACGAAGTACATCTGAAGCCGCAGGAAGAGCGGCACATATCGTTAGGGAGGTTCACAGCCAAAAAGTCGCCAAAAGGATTTTCGATAGGGTTCACGCCCGACCCTGATCCGGTTGAGTCAGTTGTATCAGAGATAACCAGCCTGGGATCACCAAGCTACTACGAACTGATCCTGCGCATCGCCAACAATAGCAACAGGCCAGTAGCTGCCAAGGTATGGCAACTATAAAACATAGAATCAAATAGTTAGCTAAAGAGTTACGAGAAAGAGGCCATGTTTTGACACATGGCCCCTGTTGACAGTTGAGGTAATTTTTTAAAGGGATTTGAACGGCAGGTGTATTTGGGGCTATGGCTATGCATGAAAGCCGAAGAGTGAATCCCGACCTGGCGTATTGGGGCAGTACAGACATATACACGTCACTGATTATTGGTACCAAAACATATACAACACTAACTACCGAATTTGTCGGATAGCGTAAGTCTTTTATTTATAGGGAGCACCATGCCGAGACAGCCAGTAGAAATAGATAATTCAATGACAGGGCGTGGAGAAGCAATCGCCGGACATCTAGACATGTCACTCGAAGTTTTTCCCGGAAGGCCGGAAGAGCACGTTGCATGGCAGCAGGATATAGTGCAGCAAGGGATGTTCTTGGCTCTGCCAGATGGGCCGACCGCAATTAACGTTTATCCAGAGGTTCTGCGTCTATCCACAGCCGCTCAAATTGAACTACAAAGCCGGGCATCAGCAGTAAGTGAAGCACTTGATGGGGCTATTCAAGCCGTTGTTGCAAATCCCGCTTATTTTAGGGAGCGTGGAATTATTCCAAGTCCTCTCGCTCCGGGCGGACACCCGAATGAAGCCGAAGCACAACAAATTATGGAAAGTGATAGGACGCCTGTTGTGGGTTCAGCCATAGGATTCGGCCGCCTAGATATGTTTCCGGTAGAGGCAACTGATGGCAGCCTGACTTTTCGAGCAATCGAAGCGAACATGCGTTGCGTAGAGGCCGCTGGTTATTCAAGTGTTGTTCAGCGTGAAAGTGCTCTGCAATACGGAGTTAGCCCAGGAGTACTGCCGCCAACAGCAATTGACATGATGATGTCGGTAGCACGTGATGCGCATATTGCTCGCACTGGTGAAATTGCCGGGCAAGAACCCAACATCGGCTTTGTCTATTGGCCAAATGACGCCGTAAAGTCGGTAGAGACACCAATATTAGAAGACCACGTGAGGCGTCATGACCCAGATGCCAAGGTTTGGCTCGGTCGTCCAGACAGACTACTTAGCGTCGAAGGTGAAGATGGCAAGAAAGATGTGTACTTAGCCAACGAGGAGAACGGCGATCCAGTAAAGATAGATGTAGTGTATCGCAATATCGGTCTACACGACTTTACCTGGCAGGTTGATGGTAAAGTTACTTGTGCTGATGTGCTAGCCGACTTGATTGCTCATCCGGAGGCATATAACTGTACTGTTGTGCCAAGCGCAAGACAGGGTTGGGCAGGCTATAAGTCGTTTTTTGCGATGATTAGCGATCCTGCGTACGAAGAGGCATTTACCGCGCAAGGAATGGATATTGAATCGTTGAAGCTTGCCCGCGAAACCGTAGGCTGGAATCGCATGTTGAGCGATATCGAGCCGGGTGTCCCTGACGCGCAAGCACTTGTCGAGACTCCCCACCGTTTTGTCATTAAACACATTGCAGGTGCGGGCGGTGCAAATGTCATTCTGGGGTGGTCAGAAGAAAGTATCGTGAAGGGTGTAGCCATGTTTGATGGTGATACCGAGCAAGCCAAACAGAACCCACAAGACGCTTGGAACTGGGTCTTGGAGCAAGCACGCATAGCCGGTGGATGGGTAGCGCAAGAAAGGGTTGATTCTGTACACCTGGAGGACGGTAGGGTTATAGATGTAAATCCGTATATTGTGCAAGGCAAATCACAAGGTCAAACACTATGTCGAGCTGGCAAGAGCCATCCGATTAACATTAAACAAGGTGGTGGTGTGATGCCGATTGCATGGGATAATACAGCTGCGTGAGTACCGACACATCTCTAATCAATGACATTGCCCTCGTAAAACAACTCGCGGCGATCAATAGTGGCACCCAAAATAAGGCCGGTGTTGATAAAGTGGGTGGGCTTATCGCTGAACAGTTTGATGTCTTGGGCTTTAAGCTGCATCGATTTAGCCACAAACAAACAGGCGACCTTCTCTATTTGCAAAGCCCCGTCCAGCATACGGACAAGCCAAAGGTACTCATCAGCGGACACCTGGACACAGTATTTGAACCAGAATCTGGATTTTTAGAAATAACCGAAACTTCTACGCAGTTGTATGGGCCGGGCGTGAACGACATGAAGAGCGGGCTAGTCATTGCATTGCGGGCATTGCGCCACCTTCATCAAAGTGGTAACGTTCCTGCTAACGTCGGGATTTTATTAAGTCCTGATGAAGAAACCGGGTCAACTGCACATCGCCAACGCATGCAATCAATCGCCAAGGACTATGATGTAGCGCTTATCCTAGAGGGCGTCGGTGAAAACTGGGAACTTTGCCATCAACGTAAAGGCACGGCCGAACTGCAAGTTGAGACCTATGGTAAAGCTGGCCATTCTGGCCATTGGGGCAATCGTAGAACCAACGCCATTGATGTGCTCGCCAGCCTTATTACGAATATCGTGGGTTTGGCAAATCTTGAACAAGGTACAAGCATCAATACTGGCATTGTTGAAGGTGGCGGGAAGATAAATATAGTTGCCGATCACGCCTCTGCCAGATTCGACATGCGCTTTGTACATGCCACCGAGCTTGAGCGCGTCAAGAAGGCATTACATAAGCTTTCGAAACATTACGGCGCAACCTGCGAACTCATACCAATGTTTCCACCCATGACGGCGACTGCCGCCACTAAGAAGCTCATGGATGACGTGAGCCGTGCTGGTGAGTCTATTGGCCGTACGGTGACGTTTCAGGAGCGAGGGAGTGCCTCCGATGGCAATATGTTTGCTGCCGAAGGGTTGGCAGTCCTCGATGGTTTTGGCTGTAAAGGATACGACCACCATACCATTAAAGAACGTATGTTTAAGGCCAGTATCAAAAAACAAGCGGACTTACTGGCTGCTGTCGTGCAAGAGGTTACAGAGTAGCCGAATTTGGGCCGATTGATGTTGAGGAACTGGTAGCCGAAACACCGCCTGTTAGAGAGGCCTATGACACTATCAGGTCAGAGTTTGTAACATACACCGAATATGTAGCCGACAAACTAGAGGATGAGTCGCTAACTCCTAATGATATGGATTTGGCTATTCGCGAGTCAACAACGCCAGAGGGGCTGCGAGATATCCATGTTATTGCCGCTCGAACAATGCTTAAGATCATTAAGGGCAAACAAGACGCAGCGGTATTAGGTGAGCACCTGAGCGTTCAGGGAGAGAAACTGACCATTACACTCATCCAGCCCATGTATCATGAAAGCACGCGTATAAGCCCACGCAGCATGGCCAACCCGCACGGCGAAGACGCGCTTCGGTACAAGCTTGACTTGCTGGAAGATTGGCACGCCAGCCACCCTGGAGTCGAGCCACGCCTTTTGGTAGTCGATGATGGATGCGACGGCAATGGCGACCAAGAGCAACCTAGCGGCGTAGTCGCTCAGCGCATCATTGACGCGTGGCAGGCGGAAGCTCCGCGCCCCATTGCAACACATGTTATCTATCTAGCTGACGCTATCGAAAAGAGTACGCCCCTATTGCCGTCTGGTATTACTTCAACGCGAGACAGTGTAAAAGGTGGCTCAGTCTTGTATGGCATGGCTTATGCTACCCAAGCATGGTCTACTCCCGAGGGTAACCGACACATATTGGTCGATTCTGATGCTGATTTGTCTGTCCACCCCGCCCAATTACCATCACTAATACGTCCAATCATCGAGAAAGAGGGAACTGTCATGACAGCCGCTTCACGCCGTGAGAAAGATTCAGTGCGTCTGATTGGCGAAAGTCGTGATGGTCGCGGCATATTCTTTATCGATGTCTGGCAGCAGCTACTCCCTACCTTAGCAGTCTGCATAACCGATACTAATAGGGGCTTCAAGGCAGTTGACGCCAATTTCGTACCCACTCTACTCGAAAAAGTGACAGATCGTAAATTCCCTTACCAGATCGAGGTGCTACTGATAGGCACCCGGGAGGGCACAGAAGCAGTAAGGCCTGTGGCCGTTTCGTATATTGATTCCGAGGCACTCTCTACTCAAGGTGGTGAAGATGTGGTTCAGACATACCTAAACCAAGCTCAGGGGCTCTTAGCCATGGCTCGACGCCACAGTGAGCCGTACAATGAGCAGCTCGCCTCCCTTATTGACGAACTAGCAATCCACCCCAACGGCGAACAAATTTGGTCAGAGGCAGAACAACGTTACACAAATGTCGCCACTTTTTTGGCTAGTCTAGCTTAGCCAGTACCAAAAGTCGATACTACAGGGTAGTTCACTCTGTTAAGCCTATGTCATTTCATATATGCACGGGTATTCTTATACTTAATCTAAGAGACCTATAAGGGATGGTGCCGCGAGCAGCTCACCCCATTCGTTTTATTCCAGCACCCGGACCTTGATAGTGTCGGTGGTACCTACCACACCAGGGTAGCGGCCAGAGGCGGATACCACCATGTCGCCTTTGTGCAGGACTTTGTTTTTCAAAAGCCAATCAGTCAAACGAGTGGCAGCGTACTTGCTGTCCGGACGGACGTAGCTTTTGGTGCCAAAAGTAATGGCCAACTGCTGGGCCACCCGCGCGTCAGAGGTAACGGCGATGATTGGCCGCTTGGGTCGGCGGGCCGCAATATGCAGGGCCGTGGCACCGGACCTGGTCTCTGCCACAATCGCCTTGGCGTTCACGCTGGCTGCCAGGCTCATGATAGAGTTGCAAATGGCTGCCTGGCGGCTGGTTGTGTCTTCGTACTCTGTATTGAACTGCACACTGACCGGCGGGTTGCTTTGGGTATAGAGAATAATGCGTTTCATAATGTGCACCGCCTCTATCGGGTATTGGCCGTTGGCCGTTTCGTCACTCAGCATGACGCAGTCAGCACCCACAATGACCGCCGTTGCCACGTCCGACACCTCGGCCCGCGTCGGTTCCGGCATATCGGTCATGCTGGCCAGCATCTGAGTAGCCACCACTGTCGGTTTGGCGTACTTCAGCCCCAAGCCAATAATCTGACGCTGCACAATCGGTACTGATTCTGGCAGGGTTTCGATAGCCAGGTCGCCGCGGGCCACCATGACGCCGTCGGCTTCCTGAAAGATCTCGTCCAGGTTTTCTATGGCCGCCTTGGTCTCAATTTTTGCCATAATCTTAGCACCAGAGCCCAGGGTACGCAGCAGCTTGCGCAAGCGGCTGACGTCGTCGGCTGTCTGCACAAAGCTCAGCGCTACCCAGTCAATGTCCTGGGTCGAACCAAAAGCAATGTCGTTCTTGTCCTTTTCGGTAATGATGTCGCCGCCAAAGTCGGTGTCCGGCAGGTTCATGCCCTTGCGCTTGATCAAAATACCGGCGTTTTCTGCCCGGGCGTGGACCACACCGTCCTTGACGCTGGTTACCGTGGTGCGGACCTTGCCGTCATACAAATAAAGACTTTCGCCCCGTTTGATCTTTTTGCTTAGGTCATACTGCGTGGGGATAATGCCCGAACCGTCATAGTCGGCGCCGTACTGGAACCGCAGGCTTTGCCCGGTCTGAACGTTGATAATCCCCTCAAAATCCCCCAGCCGGATCTTTGGCCCCTGCAGGTCCTGGATGATCGCCACCGGTTTGCTGTATTCGCGGGAGGCCTTGCGGATCCACTTAATCTGCTGAGCCTTTTCCTCGTGATTGCCGTGGCTAAAGTTCAGCCGCAGACCATTGGCCCCGGCCTTGATGAGTTTTAGAACCGCGTCATAGCTCATCGTCGAGGGTCCCACTGTGGCGATGATCTTTGTCCGCTTTAATTTGTCTACCGGCACGTTGGGCGCCGTGTGTGTGATTTTATTCATAACTTACCTTGTATTAGTGTACTCGCTTGTGCTTCTCCCGGACAAGGGAATTTTATCTGTATAGCAGCCCTGTCAGCCAAAAACCCCACCAGAAATGATGAGGCAAACTGTCCGTCTGGCCTTTATTTTACTCCTGTTACCTGCAAAGGTAAAGCGACTCGACAGCTGGACGCACGGTCCCGGCGAACGGTGTTAACGTTCTGCGCCTCTGACTTGGGCAACCTTGCCAAGTATGGAATCCAAAAATCCAAAAGGTCCGACCTTTAACAGATAGGGAAATTGCAAGTTTTATCGTTCTAGCTTACTGGCCCAAATGCTGACTGCTTGAATGTGCGAGCATTCACCCGGCTGACCAGTGTAGGGGCCCGTGCCGTTGAAGAGACGGCACTCGCAGGCGTAGGCATCGCCCTGCAAGGTGACATGATACTGGCCATGGCGTCCGCCGACTATCCAGTGGTCCGGACCATCCTGCAGTACTCGATCCTCATGAATGTACTTTAGCGCGTTGTCCATTAGTTTTTGGACTTGGAGCAGTTTGGCCTCGTTAGCATACCGCTGCAAAAGCTCAAAAAACGCAGCCTTCTGGTGCATACTTAACTTGTTAATTTTCTTACGATTGATAATGAGGGCCGCCAGTACCTCCGGTAACGTATCACGATTGTCCAACGTAACTTCCAAAAGCACGGCACGGGCAGCAGTACGGTAGGTGGCCAGCTGTTCATCCTTGTAGTGAATGGTGGCAATGAGGTCGGGATCGCCCGTAAATACCTCTTCCAGCGCAGCTGTAAAGGCTGGCGATAGCAGCTGGATAGGACCAATCTCGTCCAAGATAGTCAGAGCCCCGGGCTTAGTCGCACCTTCAAGTGCCTGGGCAAACATGGCGTCCACCGCCACCAAATCGACATGATTTTCACCAATAATAACGTCTGACGGGATGTCTGTCTTATGTGATATGGTCCGGGTCACACCGGCAGAATTGGTGGCCGAAAACCCGGCGCGTCCGCCCTCCGGACGAGGGATGCCAGCGGTTACCACCCAGGTTGCCGGTTCTTCTGGTTTTTTATTGAGCTGGATCAGCTTTTCAATCACGGTCGATTTGCCAATACCCGGCTTGCCTGTCAGTAGGATAATCATTGCCGGATTATACCAAGGAGGGGCATGGTAAGATACAGCCCATGATAGCTATCAAAGCCGCCTCCGCAAACGATGCCTGGCACCAAACTATGACCTCCCTCTACGACCAAGGGCAAGACACTGGTATAGAAAAATACTTCCGCGACGAGATGATGGTCATAGAAGTCGCCAATCCCATCGTCGAACCGGCCGACCCGCTCTTTCCCATGCAGCAGACGGACCTGGACGTCATCAACCGCTATATGGTCACTGGCCAGGATGAAGACAAGGTCGCCCATGAATGGACTAAACTGTATTATCACCGCGCGTTTGATGAACCGAACTCCCAGGTAGAGTTCCTGCTGGAGTGCCTCAGCCCCGATCAGCCAATCGGCGAAGCCCAGATTTCCATGTGGGACAAAGCCCAGGACCAGCACAGGGGCATCTGTCCCTGCACCCAGATTGTCTGGGCGCGCATCAAACACGGCAAACTGGAACTGCACGTCCACACTAATTCCAGCGACGCCTACAAAAAACTGCTCATGAACATGCTGGAATTCATTGCCCTACACCACTACCTGGCCAAGCGGGCTGGAGTACAGGTCGGCAGCTACTATCACATTCTGGATTCCTGCCACTTCTACGGCAAAGACAAGGAGGCAATCGAACGGACGTTAACAGCAACAATGCAGCCCCAAACAAAGTAAGCTTGGTAGGCATGCCTGTTGACGGATGAGGATTACGACGGTATATGAGTGACCGTCGCTTTTATTATCAGGGCTTTGAGTCTCAGATCGACGCAGTTGATGGCGGCATCTCGGCAGCGGTGGGGCACGAGATTGGCGCTAACCTTACAAACAGCATGCTGGGCTCACCTGAGCTGGCCCCTTTGCAAGCAGAACCTTTTGATAGCCAACATAAATGCGAGGCGGCGTGGCGAAGGCCGCTCTACTTGCCAGGCGTGGAAGTAAAGCGATATGCCACGGATCCGGACACCGGCGTCACGCTGGATGTTACTTTTAATCCCAAAATTTATGACGCAGCACAATGGAAGGGCTTTCCCGGCAATCGCACCTTTGCCCTTGAGGTTGAGGGACGCTTCCGCCCTAAAGGTGCTCACGCCAAAACACATGATGGACCGACGGTTCCCATGTACCGGGCTGAGGTCAGACGACGTGTAGGCTATGAGGACCTGGAGTCCAGACGTAGCAAAGGTGGCAGAATATACCCTGTTCAAGCCCACATAGGTCCTGTCGCAAGCGCGAGCTTTTTCCGCTACACCGGAGAAACAGAGGTTTTCGAGGGTGGCTACGAAGCCCCAGAGCGCGTGGAGCTACAGCCAGATACTCCCAATTTTAGTGAGCTCGGAGGATTGATAAAGACATACGCCCGACGCCAAAACAGGCTTAACCAGACGGATTCGGATGTCACTGCGTAAGCAGCCCAGCGCCCGGACGTAACTGCTCACACCCTACCCAAGCGCAGCAAACCAATGTAACATACTAGTTTGAAATATAGTTGCACAGCAGTCACTTTTAGAGTAAAATACAGTAACATATTTTATCGGTGGCGTAGGAGCAACAGTGCAGGAACCAAAACACAATTTTACCGAAGAATTTCCCGGTGTCTATCCCGACCTAAGACATGGCAAGACCGGAGACAGATACAGATTTGTAACGAATGTATATATTTCACCTGGCACCGACCCCATACTAGTTGCCACCGACCTCGCGGAAGATTACGGCCAGGGAACTTTTAACAACCAGGCTAAGTCACCCGACGGCAAGCCGCTTGGTGACAGGTGGCTGGCATATTACGCAAAAGTCGATGAAGTTGCCACACCGCAACCGACTGACCTGGTTGCAACTGCCTAAGAACCCATTCCGAATCTCGCTTCCGATGCCAAAATTGTCCCATTTCGCGTGACAATTTGTTCAAATCTGCCCGGCGTAACCGTAGTTACGGCTGGCAGATTTGGGCGGATTGGCGCCGGAATGGACGGTTTTGGGGCGGAATTGGAGATTTGGAATGGGTTTTAAGAACCCATCCAAAAAAATTCACCGCGGCCGGGAGCATCGACAAGCTCTACCCGCCGGACGCGTCCTTTCATAAAATTTATTGTTTAGCTAAGCTTTTAAGGCAACCTTCTCTGGCCGCAGCCACGCCTTCATTTGCTGGCCATACTGTTCTACGGCTGCGCTGGCCAGGGCTGTATCAGGCTCGGCGTTCCTGGTACCAGCAAAACTGACGTCAAGAAACTTTTGCACGTCACCAGTTTGACTCTGGCAGTCGCTATAGGTTACCCGCAAGCAAGTACCAGCCGCATCCCCTACCTCAATATAAAAGGCATGTTCCTTGACCAAATAATAGTTGTTCTCATAACTATATTCCGGGCAAGTTGGTGCTTCAAACTTGAAACCCAGCGCCTCTATAGGCCGAGAAAGCAGCAAATGCCCAATAAGAGAAGGGGCCGTAACGGGGGCTAAGAAATATCCTGATGTATTCTCTACAACGCCAACTTTCTCATCTGTTTCTCCGCCCTGGTAAAAATGCAGCCGGGACAAATGAGCAACATAGGGTGTATCTGGAACGAGCGGCTGGAGCTTAGGGTGATCAGCAACCCACTCGCTCACTTGGTCCAGAACGGCTAGAGACGACTCCGGGGGCACAGTATAGACAGCCGGCTCTACACCAGTATCTTCCCGGGCAGTATCGTGAGTTATCCGTTGCTTGATCATATCCGTCAGAATAGGCTCGTAGGGCAAGTAAGGTACGGGGTAGCTTATTTCATCCAAAGCCGTTGCAGCCAAGACACGGCCAATCTCCGACGAAACAGGCGATTTGATCTCCAGGCGGGGCGCCAGCTCTCCTACATGCCGGAGGCTGTGATCGGCCGCCAACGCGTACAGGCGGCGACTGGCTTCAAGTGTCAGCCGACGGGCAGCATTAAGCTCGTCGGTGCGATCAGTTCTATAGGTATACTGGTGGTCTGCGGCAGTGGTTGCAAAGTCTGAGTGTTCGTCATCTCCCAAATAATAGTGCTCCCTTCTGGCAAGACGCAGCGCATAGGGGACAATGCGGAGGCCATTTTGCCACACATACGGCGTGATGTTATCTATTGTCCTATGTTTTACTTTTAGTCCGCTGCCCGACTTTCCCTGTAGTTCCCATCTGCGTACCCCGAGGTCATCTAGATTTTTCAGATTTTTTAATCCGTCCTGGCCGCCAAATGTGTCAGGATATGCCCGGGCTCTCAGCCCTGGATCTTGTTTCATACTCCCGTCAACTGCATAGAACACGGTTGCCACTGCATCGCCCGGCATAGGGAGATGTTCAAACGTGCCCTCTACACAGTCCCGGACTGCCAGCAAATCACTAGCAAAGAGATTTCCACTCCATTCGTTACGCAGAGATGCGCCTTTCATGTGTTATAGCATAACACCTATCGTTCACAGTTTTGACTCTCAAGAGGTGAGAGTGGTATAATACTGTCTACATACAGCTTAATGCTACATGCAAAAAGTTAGTGGCTATCACCCACGAAGTAGCAGGAAGAACGGCCCTCCATTTGCGATCCAGCCTAGTAGAACCTGACGGATTGGCACCGTAACCAGCCTTTGAACTAAGCGCCAAAGAGAAGAACTCTATACTGATTTCTAAGCCTCTTTTGGAAGCCGGATGGTACCGCCCTACGCGCAATTGCACTGGGGTTCCGGCCTTCAGAAGAGGTATTTTATATTCTAAGGAGCCAGATTCCTATGTCAGACCCCAAAAAGTCATCAAACAAATCACCCGTCGCTCAAAACGAAGAAGCCGTTTTAGAGCGCTGGGCCAAGGAAAAGACCTTTGAAAAAAGCGTAGCCAACCGCAAAGGACAGGAAGTCTTTAGTTTTTACGACGGCCCGCCGTTTGCTAACGGCCTGCCGCACTTTGGCCACAGCCTGGTCACGGCTATCAAAGACTCCTTGGGCCGCTACAAAACCATGCGCGGCTACTATGTAGAGCGGCGGCGCAACGGCTGGGACTGCCACGGTTTGCCGGTAGAGTTTGCTATAGAAAAACAGTTGGGCATCAGCGGCAAAAAACAGATTCTGGGCCTGGGGCTGGACAAGTTCAACGCCGCCTGCCGGGAATCAGTATTTATGTACAAGGACGAATGGGAGCAATTTTATGCCCGCGCTGGCCGCTGGACAGACACCGAACATGCCTATGCCACCATCAACCGCGACTACACAGAGAGCGTCTGGTGGACCATGCAACAGGTCCATGAAAAAGGCCTGCTGTACAAAGGCTTCAAAAGTATGCCGTACTGCCCCCGCTGTGAAACGCCGCTATCCAACTTTGAACTGAACGAAGGCTACCAGGACAACGTGTCCGACCCCAGCCTCTACGCAAAGTTCAAGTTGGCAGATGAAGACGCATATCTACTGGGCTGGACCACCACCCCGTGGTCACTGCCGGGCAACGCCGCCATTGCCGTCAAGCCGGGGGAAGTCTACGTTTATGCCGAACTGACGGATGAAAACGGCCAGTGCGAAACCCTGATCCTGGCCCAAAAGCGCCTAGGCGACGTCTTCAAGAACGAGGAAACCTACAAAGTCGTCAAAGAAGTCCAAGGTTCAGAACTGGTTGGCAAGCGCTACGAACCGCTCTTTGCTCTGGACAACCTGCAAAAATACCCCGGCTACGAAAACTTGTATAAAGTCTGGCCCGCAGAATTTGTCAGCATAGAAGACGGTACCGGTGTGCTGCACATTGCCCCCGCCTTTGGCGAGGATGACCTGAGTCTGGGCCTGGATAACGACTTCCCGGTGGTCCCAACCGTAGATACCAGTGGCAAGCTGATGGGCGACATTGGGCTAGATGAAATTAAAGGCATGTTCTTTAAAAAAGCCGACCGCTATGTCATCGCCCACCTAACCAAAGCTGACCGGGTGTTTGCGGCTGAAACATTGCAGCACACCTACCCCTTCTGCTATCGCTGCGACAGCCCGCTGCTGTACTACGCCATCAGCACCTGGTTTATCCGGGTCTCCAGCATCAAAAAAGAGTTGCTGAAGACTGCCGCGGACATCAACTGGAGCCCAAGCCACATCAAGGAAGGCCGGTTTGGCAAATGGCTGGAAGGCGCCCGCGACTGGGCCATCAGCCGCAATCGTTACTGGGGTGCGCCTATGCCCGTCTGGGCCAATGTGGACGACCCGGACGATTACATCGTAGTCGGCAGCATAGAAGAACTCCAAAAACTAGCTGGCACAGACGCCAAACTGGACGACCTTCACCGGCCCCTTATAGATGAAGTTACCTTCCAAAAAGACGGCAAAACCTACAAGCGCATAGAGGAAGTCATAGACTGCTGGTTTGAAAGCGGTTCCATGCCCGTGGCCCAGCAGCACTATCCCTTTGAAAATGTCGAGAAGTTCAAACAGTCCTTCCCGGCAGACTACATCGGCGAAGGCCTGGACCAGACCCGCCTGTGGTTCTATGTCCAGCACGTCATATCCACCATTTTGTTTGACAAACCAGCCTACAAAAACGTGCTGGTCAACGGCATGATCATGGCCGCCGACGGGCAAAAGCTCAGCAAACGACTCAAAAACTATCCGCCAGTAGAAGACGTCTTTAGCCAGGAAGGCGCCGACAGCCTGCGGCTGTACCTGCTGTCCAACAACCAAGCCGTCAGCGCCGACTACATGCGCTTTAACCGCGACGGTATGAAGGACATCAACCGCAACGTCATTGGCACCCTGAACAACAGCTACCGGTTCTTCAAAATGTACGCAGACATAGACGGCTGGAAACACACCGGCAAACTAGTAGCACCAAAAAGCACCAACGTCCTGGACCAGTGGATGCTGGCCCGCATCGCCGAAACCACAGAAGAAGTTACCCGCCAGGCAGACGCCTACAAACTGGCTCACGCCATCAACCCCACTTTTGCCTTAGTAGAAGACCTGTCCAACTGGTTTATCCGCCGGTCCCGCCGCCGCTTCTGGAAAAGTGAGGACGATACCGACAAAAAGCAAGCCTATGCCACCCTGCACTACGCCCTGGTCCGCACCACCCAACTGCTTGCCCCGTGGGCACCGTTTGTCACCGACAGCATTTACCGGGAACTCATGGGTGGCGAGTCCGTCCACCTCAGCGACTGGCCGGAGGCCGGTAAGCCAGACCACAAACTGTTGGACGATATGAAGACCGCCCGCGAGGTGATTGCAGAGGGCCTGCGCCAACGGGCAGAGGCCAAGGTAAAAGTCCGCCAGCCGCTGGCCAGTCTGACCGTCCCGGACATGCCCAAAGAATACCTGGACATCGTGGCCGAGGAAGTAAACGTAAAGGAAGTCGAAATCGGCAAGGCCGTGAAGCTGGATACTAAATTAACTGACAGCCTGCGGGCCGAAGGCGTCATGCGTGACCTGGTCCGTCAGATCCAGTCCTTACGCAAATCCGCTGACCTCCAGGTAGACGACCGCATCACACTGCACATCGAAAGTGACGATCCACTCATCCAGCAAGCCGTAAAAGAATTCGGCAAAACCATCCAGCAGGAAACCCTGGCAAAAGAACTCACAGACAAACCCCAAACCCACAAAACCGAGGTAAAACTCGACGGCGCAGCAGTCAAACTGTCGCTTGAAAAAGCCTAGCCGACATAAGCAGTGATGAAGGCGCGGCTTAAACTTCTGCGTGAACAAGTCCGTCAGATGCAAGAACAGGCGGATTAATCTTTACTACAAGACCTCCAAGAGCTTTCTGACGCCTGCGTCCATCATCTGGCAAGCCGGGGAGATCAGGCGGGACATATTCGGACTCATTCTCACCCCAATATGTCCGGTAATATTGAAGGTTGGGGTCAAGTCCAAGCCGCTCTGCAAGATGATTCGGCAAGGGGACTTTGGTAAAAGGCTCGGGCTCAACGGGCAAAGCTTCTAGTTCTGGTAGGGCCTTGAGGACTTTCAGATTGGGTGTACCATCACGGTTGGTCAGACAAATTTCTAACTCGAATCTATGAAACGTCATGCCCTCCGTGCCCTCATCCCGGAACAGCTCCTGCAACCCTTGCTTGCCCATCTGGAGAATTATATCTAGTGCCGCATCAAAGTGCTGGAGTTTTTCCTGGTCACTTCCAGTCCCAAGGCCGAGGCTGTCAATCTTTACTTCCGCAACAAGTGACCGTGATACGTATTTATAAAACGGGGTGTTTACAATAATCCCATTTTCAAAACCCAGTACCCGGGCGGCCGCATAAACCTCCGGCGGAGCAGTTTGCCCAACCTCAAAGTGTTGACTGCCATACCTTGTATTGTGGCCGTCGATCACGATGCGTTCAGGGTCCATACTTGCAAACAACCGCTTTAGCGCCTCGGCGACAAGAGTTTCGTGAGCACCCGGACTCACGTCAGGGTCGTAGCAAAAGACTAAGTTATGATCTTTAAACCGTTCACCATTGTCAGCAGCCTTGGGGTTGGCTCTTATCGGCAAAAAACCATCGACTTTGGGATCCTGCTGTCTCTTCCTGATGATCTCATCCCAAAATAGTTCATTGCCGTGAGTAACGGATAGTGCAGCCAGCCAACAATCAGCCAGCGTTTCGGGGCTAAGGTCCAGCCAATCCGGAAGCCCAATAAGTTCGGGGCCTCGATACGGTTGATTCGGGGTCCATAATTCTGAGGTTGTGCTGTCCAGAGAGGCCAAAGGGGTTTGCATGGAATAATCCTACAGTAATGTACCCTAGCCGTACATCTGTCCTTAAATCCTTAAGGTGTCTTTTCTTTAAAGGTCGGACCTTATAAGGTGTTAAATGGTGCATGTTTGCGGCCTGTTGTATCCTATTCGTATGCCCTCCCGCAACATCCAAAAAATTGATTTATCCGACACTTATTATCATGCCTACGCCCGCGGCAACAGCCAGCAAAAGATTTTTCTGGATGCCCAAGATTATCGATATTTTATAGGTTTGTTTGCCCGGTATCTATCAATCGGTCCGAAAACAGGCAAAGCCGACGTGGTGTATCCACACTACCGCGACAAAATTGAACTATTAGCATATTGTCTGATGAAAAATCATTTCCATTTGCTTCTATTCCAAAGGGATCAAGGTGTTATGAAAAAGCTCATGCAGAGTATCATGATTAGCTATTGCCGCTACTTCAATCAAAAATACAAAAAAAGTGGCGGCCTATTTGAAAGCCGCTATAAAGCATCTGCAATTGGAGCCGATGAATATCTGCAACATGTGAGCCGCTATATTCACCTTAACCCTCGCAACTATCGCGGCTATCGCTACTCTAGCTTGCGCCAGTACCTGGATGTCGAACCAGCCGAGTGGCTGCAGCCACAAAAAATTCAGGCCCTGTTCGCCAGTACCGCCGATTACGAAACCTTCGTCTCTGACTACGAAGACCAGCAAAGGATGCTGGACAATATCAAACACGAACTCGCTGGCTACTGAACTTGCACCACATTACACCTTAAAAGGTCCGACCTTTTAAGGTAATTTAGCACCTACTAGGCATCACCCTCTGTCTTGGGGCGACCTTTTTAGTTGATTGTTGTCAATAATGAACTTGTTTTCATGTCTCATGTGCCTACACTCATCAATAATGAAGTCGTCATTACTATGAAGAGATTGCGGGCAACCGAATCAAAGGTCTACAGCTTGGTGCAAACTATTGCGCCGCTCGACCAACTTGAACGCCAGCACATTGCAGATGTACTAAGCTGGATCAAGAGCGGAACAAACATTTACCGAATAGAAAAACCGGACAAACCTCCCAAACATCTAGTGTCTTACTTTGTGCTCATAGACCCAGACCACGACAGCTTGTTGCTTGCCGATCATGTAAAAGCACAGTTGTGGCTGCCTTCAGGCGGACATGTTGAACCAAACGAGGACCCCAAAGATACGGTTACCCGCGAAGCCGAGGAAGAGCTGGGTCAGCAGGCAGTCTTTCTCCGGAATAACGACAAGCCGCTCTTTGTTACCGTCACACAAACAGTAGGCTTAACGCCAGGTCATACCGATGTCAGCCTTTGGTACCTTGTCAGGGGGAGCATCCATGACCACATCAACTTTAACCGCCGCGAGTTCAACGACGTGGCCTGGTTCACCTTCAAAGAAATACTAGAATCAAGTCCAGTTATTTTCGACCCGCACATGCAAAGGTTCACCCAAAAGCTCATTACCTGGCTTCAGCCGCAAAAACCCGACCCTCATTAAACCAGTACAGTCAGCACATGCTATCTGCACCTTGGAACATTCCGGGAGTTTTCGATATGTTCCAAATATACACCCGTCTGCCCAAATGGAAAGCCTATAGACATCACGCTTAAGCTTACCCTGAGACCAAACCCTGGTCACTTTTGTTCCGACAGTTATTCTGACGAGGAAACGGGGGCCCAAGAAACCTGTTTCTTGGGGTTTCAAGCATATCCGTAGATATGGTTAGTAGGGAATGCCAACTTTTAGCCGTCAAGCCGCGGCTCTTGCATTCCATCCCGAAACGCAACATAACCACAAACAAAGGGTGGCCGCGTCAGCGGCTACCCTGAGCTAGCTAAAAAGCACCCCTGTTCCTTGTCTTGTAGACTAGTAGTTACCACAACAAC
>Ga0193742_1000296_pt1 | contig 35475 bp, 34 predicted proteins | sample L2c1metaG_FD_165511 | JGI IMG/M metagenome (GOLD analysis project Ga0193742, IMG submission 165511) | Soil microbial communities from a riparian zone of the East river system, Colorado, United States - L2c1 | ecosystem: Environmental > Terrestrial > Soil > Riparian zone | place: USA: East River... | reverse complement strand
ACGCCGCTCGCGGTCGCCCTGTGACACCGGTTCGCTCGCAGGCTCGCTCACGACGCCCCCTCGCAGGCTCGGTGACGCCGCTCGCGGTCGCCCTGTGACACCGGTTCGCTCGCAAGCTCGCTCACTGTCCCGCCACCACCTCGGCGACCTGGCTGATCGGCTCGCCAAGGGCGTCGACCGCCTCGGCCATCTCCTTGATGTCGGCCTCCGTCAGCTCCGGGTACAGCTTGAAGCCGTCGCCGACGCGGTGCTTCTCCAGCACCGCGTCCACCGCGGCGAACTTCTCGTCGAGCGTGGCCAGCAGGTCCGGGGCCCGCTCCTCGATCACCGGGCGCAGTGACGCGATGGCCGCCTGCGAACCGTCCACATTGGACCGGAAGTCCCACAGGTCGGTGTGCGAGTAGCGGTCCTCCTCGCCGGTGATCTTGCCGGTGGCGACCTCGTCGAGCAGCTCCTTCGCGCCGTTCGCGAGCTGCAGCGGGGTCAGCTCGACGGTCTTCGCGCGGTTCGCCAGGTCCTCGATGTCGGAGAGGAGCTGGTCGGCGATCGCGTCCGAGTCCGGCTGCAGGCCGGTGGTCCACAGGTCCTTCTCGAGGCGGTGGAAGCCGGTGAAGGCCATGCCCTCCTCGATGACGTCCTCGCGGCCGTCGATCTTCGGGTCGATGTCGCCGAAGCTCTCCGCGACCGGCTCGATCCGTTCCCAGTAGACGCGCGTCACCGGGAACAGGGCCTTCGCCTCGTCGACCTTCTTGCCCTTGACCGCCGCGACGAACTCCTTCGTCTTGTCCACGAGCGCGACCGACTGCGAGTTCACGTACCGCTGGTAGCTCTTGGTGGCCTCGGCGAGCTTCTCGTCGGTGTCCACCGCCTTCTTGGCGTCGCCGGTGATCGTGAAGTCGCCGCGGATGCCCTTGCCCTGCATGCCCGGCTTGCAGGCGGTCTCGTACGTCCCGGCCTCCGACACCTCGACGATCAGCCGCCGGGTCAGGCCGGGGGTCACGTTCTCGACCTCGCCCATGATCCGGTCGCCCTCGGCGTAGAGGTAGAACTCGGTGACGCGGGTGCCCTTGTTCGTCACCTCGAAGGTGAGCGTGCCGGCCTTCGCCTCGCTGCGCGCGATCTGGCAGGCGTCGTCGCTTGCCGCGACGGTGATCGCGCCGCCCGTCTCCTCATCCGGGGTGGCCGTGCCACAGCCTGCGATGACGGCCAGTGCGGCGACACCGACGCCGGCGAGTGCGGCGCGGGCGGTAGTCGAGATCACGAGTGCTCCTTGACGGGGACCGGTTCGGTCTTCTGGACGGGCGTCGGGGATGCCTTGCGGGGCATGAGGAACAGCGTCAGCACGACGGCGACGTACGCGAGCCAGGCGATCGCCTGCAGGACCGTGGTCTGGGCCGAGTAGTTGAGCAGGCCCTTGAGCAGCGCGCCGTACCAGGAGTCCTCCGGCATCGGACCGGACAGGTCGAACGCGAGCGTGTTCAGGCCGGGCAGGACCCGCGCCTCCTGCAGGTCGTGCAGGCCGTAGCCGAGGACGCCGGCCGCGACGAACACCAGCAGGATCCCGGTGACCTGGAAGAACTTGCCGAGGTTGAACGTGATCGCGCCGCGGTAGATGAGCCAGCCGAGCACGACGGCGACCGCGATGCCGACGAGGAAGCCGATCAGCGGCTCGTGGGTGCCCTGCTCCGCGGTGCGCACGTTGGCGTAGAAGAACGCCATGGTCTCGAGGCCCTCGCGACCGACGGCCAGCAGCGCCATGACGGCGACCGCGACCGGGCCGATCCGCAGGGCCGAGGAGAGCTTGCCGCGCAGGTCGGAGGCGATCACGCGGGCCGTCGCGCGCATCCAGAAGATCATCCAGGTGACGAACCCGACGGCGATGATCGACAGCGTGCCGCCGGCGATCTCCTGTTGCTCGAACCGCAGCTCGCCGATCGTGTACGCGATGACCGTGCCGATCGCGACACAGACGACCAGCGCCGCGGCGACGCCGCCCCACACCCACTTCAGCGACGCGCGCTGCTCCGCCTTCACCAGGAAGGCGATGAGGATACTGACGACCAATGCGGCCTCGAGCCCTTCGCGGAGCCCGATCAACGCGCTGCTCAACAGCACGACGTCCTCCCGGTGTTGGTATGCCTAACCTTGCAGAACATAGGTAAGGCTTTCCTGTTGTGTCCAGCCGGGGTGGCCGATGCAACCGAATCGCAGTCAGAGCTGTCTGAAATCGGGTATTTGTCCTGGGGGTCGCCGCACCGGCCGGCGTCGATACGTAGCCTGGGAAGCGTGCCCGCTCTCCCGCCCCCCTACGACGTGCCCCCGGCCGCGCCGCGACGACGGCTGGGCGGGCTGATCCTGCTCGTCGCCGCGCTGGTGGCCGGCGTGGTCGTCGTGGTGATCGGACTCGACCGGCCGGACCGGCCGCCGGCGCCGGCGCTGCCGCCCGAGTTCGAGGTGCCAGAGCTGAACGTGTCGCCTGGGGCCGCCGTGCCCACCGTCGCCGCCGCGGTGTCCACCAGGTCGGCGGCGCTGACGGCGTGGGCGGACCGGGTGTCGGTGAAGACGGCGATCCCCGCGCGGAGCATCGTCGCCTACGCCGAGGCGGAGCTGTCGCTGCGGGTTTCGGACCCCGCGTGCAACATGACCTGGGCGACGCTGGCCGGGGTGGGCCGCGTCGAGTCGCACCACGGCCGCTACGGCGGGTCGCGCATCGGCGCGGACGGGACGCTGGCGCCGCCGATCATCGGGATCCCGCTGGACGGGTCGCCGGGGGTGCTGGCCATCCCGGACACCGACGGCGGCCGGCTGGACGGGGACGCCCAGTGGGACCGGGCCGTCGGCGCCATGCAGTTCCTGCCGGCCACGTGGGAGCGTTGGGGCGAGCGGGCCGGGAACGACGGCGCGGCGCCCGACCCGCAGGACATCGACGACGCCGCGCTGTCGGCCGCGGGTTACCTGTGCGCGTCCGGCGGCGACATGTCGAGCGCGGCGGGCTGGTGGGAGGCCGTGCTGACCTACAACGAGTCCGTGAAGTACGGGCGGAACGTGTTCAGCGGCGCGGACGCCTACGCACGCGCGGCGGCCGGGCTGTCCTGATCAGCGGTCGCGTTCGACGGCGAGCCGCGCGCTGACCTCGCCGAGCGCCTCCTGGTAGGCCGGGTCCGGATGCATGGCCACGGCAAGCCGCAGCTGGGTCTGGGCCTCGGTGTGGCGGCTCAGCCGCTGCAGTGTCTTGCCGAGCGCGAAGAGCGCGTAGTGGTCGGTCGGGTCCAGCTCGATGACCCTGCGGAAGGCCTGTTCCGCACGCCGGAGCTGGGCGGAGCCCAGGTAGGCGCGGCCCGCGAGCAGGTGGACGCTGGACTTGTCCGGTTCGGCGTCCAGCACGGGGGCCAGCGCTGCCAGGGCATCCAAGGGCCGGCGTTGTGCCACCAACGACTCTGCGCGGCGGAACGCCTCGAAAGTGTCCTGGACGTCCTCGGTCATGGTGCCCTCAACGCTACCCGCCGGCACGCTGTTCCTGAACATCGTCCCGGGGGTTCTCGAGGAGTGGTGACGCTCCGTTCCGGCGCGTCTGTGTGTGCCTCCAACGGGGGATACGGGCGGCTCGGTACGCTCGTGTCGAGTAGTCCGGCGACCTGGTTGAGGAGCAGCACGTGGCGGTTATCGAGCAGGTTGGTGCGCGTGAGATCTTGGACTCGCGCGGTAACCCCACCGTTGAGGTCGAGGTCGCTCTCGACGACGGCACACTGGCCCGCGCCGCGGTGCCCTCCGGCGCGTCCACCGGCGAGCACGAGGCCGTCGAGCTGCGGGACGGGGACGCCAAGCGCTACTCCGGCAAGGGCGTCGAGAAGGCCGTGACCGCCGTGCTCGACGAGATCGGCCCGGAGCTGTCCGGCGTCGAGGCCGTCGACCAGCGGATCGTGGACCAGAAGCTCGTCGACCTGGACGGCACGCCGGACAAGTCCCGGCTCGGCGCCAACGCGATGCTCGGCGTCTCGCTCGCCGTCGCCAAGGCCGCGGCCGAGTCGAGCGGGCTGGAGCTCTTCCGCTACATCGGCGGCCCCAACGCGCACGTGCTTCCGGTGCCGATGCTCAACATCCTCAACGGCGGCGCCCACGCCGACACGGACGTGGACATCCAGGAGTTCATGATCGCGCCGATCGGCGCCGAGTCCTACCGCGAGGCGCTGCGCTGGGGCGTCGAGGTCTACCACTCGCTCAAGTCGGTGCTGAAGGGCCGCGGCCTCGCTACCGGCCTCGGCGACGAGGGCGGCTTCGCGCCCGCGCTCGGCAGCAACCGCGAGGCGCTCGACCTGATCGTCACGGCCATCGAGAAGGCCGGCTACACGGTGGGCCGCGACGTCGCGCTCGCGATGGACGTCGCCGCGACCGAGTTCTACTCCGACGGCGCGTACGTGTTCGAGGGCAGCAAGCGCAGCGCGGAGCAGATGATCGCGTACTACGCCGAGCTGCTCGACGCGTACCCGATGGTCTCCATCGAGGACCCGCTGTCCGAGGACGACTGGGACGGCTGGGTGCGCATGACCGACGAGCTCGGCGAGCGCGTGCAGCTGGTCGGCGACGACCTGTTCGTCACCAACCCCGAGCGGCTCGAGGAGGGCATCGCCCGCCGCGCCGCCAACGCCCTGCTCGTGAAGGTCAACCAGATCGGCACGCTGTCCGAGACGCTCGACGCGGTCTCGCTCGCGACGTCCTACGGCTACCGCAGCATGATGAGCCACCGCTCCGGCGAGACCGAGGACACCACGATCGCCGACCTCGCGGTCGCCACCGGCGTCGGCCAGCTCAAGTCGGGCGCCCCGGCGCGCGGCGAGCGCACCGCCAAGTACAACCAGCTGCTGCGCATCGAGGAGATCCTCGGCGACGCGGCACGCTATGCGGGCGACCTCGCGTTCCCCCGGTTCAACCCGGAGACCTGAGGCCCGTGGCCGCCGCACGCGAGTCCAACCGGCGCGAGCCAGAGCGGCGCCGTGCCGCCGAGGGCCGGCGCCCGCAGAGCGTGCGCCGGCCGAGGGACGGGCGCCCCGCGCGGCCGGTGACCGCCGGCCGCGCGGAACGCAGCAGAACGGTGCGTGCCGCGGCCACGTTCGGGCTCTCGACCACGCGGCGGGCGGCCGTGTTCGCGATCGTCGTGTGCGCGCTCGCGCTGTCCGTCGCGGTGCCGCTGCGCACCTACCTCGGACAGCGCGACGACGTGGCGCTGCAGGAACAGCGGCAGGCCGACCTCCGGGCGCAGGTCGAGGCGCTCGAGGCGCGCAAGGCGCAGCTCGAGGACCCGGCGCAGGTCGAGGCCGAGGCGCGGCGGCGGCTGCGGTACGTGATGCCGGGGGAGACCCCGTACATGGTGGAGCTGCCCGGCGACCGGGGCGGTGCGCCCGGCGGGGAGCCGGCACAGAAGGGCGTGCAGGACGAGTCGTGGTACCAGCTGCTGTGGAACGCGGTGTCGGACGAGTGACGGTGTCGAGCCAGGTGTCGGACGCCGACCGCGCCGCCGTCGCGGAGCAGCTCGGCCGGCCGCCGCGCGCGATCCGGGCCGTCGCGCACCGCTGCCCGAGCGGGCACCCGTCGGTGATCCAGACAAGCCCCCGGCTCGAAGACGGCACGCCGTTCCCGACGCTGTACTACCTGACCTGCCCGAAGCTGACGTCGTTGGTCAGCAGGCTCGAGGCAAGTGGGCTGATGCGGGAGATGACCGACCGGCTCGCCGACGACGAGGAGCTCGCCGCCGCCTACCTGGCCGCGCACCGGTCCTACCTCGCGACGCGGGACGCGATCGACCCGCTCGGCACGGACGTGAGCGCGGGCGGCATGCCGGGGCGGGTCAAGTGCCTCCACGTGCACGTCGCGCACGCGCTGGCGGTCGGGCCGGGCGTGAACCCGTTCGGTGACGAGGCGGTCGAGCTGCTGCGGGCGGACTGGCCAACCGGAAACTGCGGGTAAACGGGCGGCGAGTAACACAGCCGCGGGGGACCGCGACTTCTGTCGTGTGACCCTGGGGGCAAGTCCGTCGACGACCCGAGCACGTCCGCTCCGCTTGTTGGGTATGGCGGTCGTCGTGGCGCTGGTCGTCGCCACCGTCCAGTTCAGCAGCCCGCAGTCGGTGCAGGCCGCGCCCGTCACGTGCACCGGCACCGTCAAGGTCTTCGACGGCCGCGCCGACGGCACCCTCTGGTACTACGAGCACCGCGCGCCGGCGACCGGCGACTACTCGTGGGCGGGCGGGCGCCAGATCGGCGCCGGGTTCGCCGGGCCGACCGTCGCGTCGGTCGACGGGTACGTCTACCTCGTGACCTCGGCCGGACAGCTCCGCCGCTACCGGTACGGCACCACCGGCTGGCTCGACGCGGGCGGCACGGTGGTGGGCACCGGATGGCAGGCGTGGAGCGGCGACCGGCGCAACAAGCTGACCGCGGACACCAAGGGCCGGCTCTACACGGTCGACGCCACCGGCGCGCTCGTCATGTTCGACCCGACCGTCCCGGCGTGGGACGCCACCGCCGGCATCCCGCTGGACCTCGGCTGGGCCGGCGACCGGGTGATCGCCGCCGGCGACGGCGTCCTGTACCGGCTCGACGACGACACCGGCCGCCTGACGCGGTACCGCTACGACGCGGACGCGCAGCGGATCTCCATGCTGCCCAACCCGGTCGCCGCGGGCGGCTGGCAGACCTTCGAGCGGGTGTTCTCGCCCGGCGGCGACATCCTGTACGGCATCACCGGCGGCACCATGTACTGGTACCGCTACGACGCCGACAACGGCGCGTGGGACAACAACGGCAACGGCCGGGTCGTCGGCGCCGGGTGGACCAACCGCATCTCGGTCACCGCGACCACCAGCACCTGCTCGATCCCGCCCGCGCCGCTCGTCGAGCCGGTGACGCCGGTCGAGGCCGACCCGGCCCGCGCGCTCGAGCTGTCCGGCGGCGCCGGCGACTTCAGCTACCTCTACCGCGACGCGCAGGGCCGCGCGGTCGAGGCCCGCGACAACGGCGACGCGCTGACCCGCGCCACCGTCGGGACGAAGACGTTCGCCGGCGACCTGTCCTCGGCGACCTCCCGCGACCCGGCCGGCACCGAGGAGCTGCTCGGCGTCGACGCCGCCGGCGCGCTCTGGCTGTCCGAGGGCACCGCCACGTTCGGCGCGTGGCGGCCGTTCGGCAAGGGCATGCGCAGAGCCGCGCTGACCGAGGCGTTCGCCGCCGCCGACCCGGTGCAGGCGCTCGCGGTGGACGGCCGGGGTGGGCTCTGGTGGCGGATGCGCAGCGCGCCGCACCACCGGTGGCTGCCGTGGCAGCGGGTGCCCGGCGAGGTCACGGACTTCGAGCTGGTCGCGTCCGGCCCCGGCGGGGCCTACGGGGCCTCGGTGTTCGACTGGTTCACGCTCGAGCGGACCGGCAACACGGTGACCCTCCAGCAGGGCGCGCTGCCGGAGGACTTCGAGTCGGTGTCGCCAGCCGAGGTGACGAGCTTGCCGGCGACGCTGTTCGCCAGGCAGACCGGCACCGGCGCGCCCGTGTCGTGGGGGCCGCTGCCGGCGCTGCCCACCACCGTGACGCAGGCGCCGATGAGCGCGACGCAGCTCGGCAACGGGCAGCTCGCGGTCGCGGGCGTCGGGGCGGACGGGTACGTCTACGTCACCACCGGCGACGCCGCGACCGGCCAGTACCTGCCATGGCAGCGGGTCGGCGAGAAGGCGACCGGCGCCGTCGCGCTCGTCGCGCCGCTGGCCACCGAGGCGGACCTCGCGTACCGCGGCCAGGACGGGAGGATCTACCACTACGTGGCGCCGGTAGTGGCCGGCAGCACCGCGCCGCTCGTGTTCAACGGCAAGGGCCGCACCTGAGCGAGCAGTGTCACCGAGGGCTTGTGTGAGCGGCCGCCGGCGTCTGGACTGAGTGAGCAGCGGAGGGCCACGAGCGTAGCGAGTCGCCTGAGCAGCGCAGGGAGGGAAGACGCCGGGTCCAGGCCGCGAATACGCGAGCGGAGCGAGCCAATGTCACAGCATCGGATGTTCCCGAAAGGGCAACCAGCGGGCCACTTCTCTCCGTCTGTGATGCGGAAGGGCACAACTTGACTCGCTGTTGACCCCTTTCTTGTGATGATGGTTCGTGAGACGGTGGCATGCGGAACACTGGCTGCGACGGACCGGACCCGAAGAGGGACGGCGGTCCGAGGGCACAGCGAAGGGGTTCGGTTCTGGTGAGTGCGGCGAACGGAAGATCGGCCGAGCGGCGGTTACGGCGACGGCGCCGCAAGATCGCGGCGGCGACCAGCACGGTGTTGCTGGTGGCGGCGGCGGTCGCTGGTGAGCCGATCAGTCTGGCCAGTTCCTCCGCCCATGCCTCCGGCGGTGTCGGCGGCGGGCTGAACGGGATGGTCGACCCGAACTCGGTTGGCGCGAACGGTCGGGTGAACGAGGACGACCGCATCGGCGACGACGTGCTCGACAACGCCGGCGACATTGACAAGCTGCTCAAGCTCGGCCCGGGCGGCGACCTGCCGGACGGTCCGCTCGGCATCCCCGGTGTGATGCTCGAGGCGTACATGCAGGCCGCGGAGAGCCTGGCCAGCAGCCAGCCGAACTGCAACCTGGACTGGTCGCTGCTCGCGAGCATCGGCCGGATCGAGTCGAACCACGCGCGTGGCGGCCGGGTGAACACCGCGGGCGAGACGATGCCGCACATCCTCGGCCCGGTGCTGAACGGCGGTGGCTTCGCGGCCATCCGCGACACCGACGGCGGCCGCTACGACGGCGACGCCGGGTGGGACCGCGCGGTCGGCGCCATGCAGTTCATCCCGTCGACGTGGCAGGGCTACGCGGCGGACGGCGACGGCGACGGCTCTGCCAGCCCGCACAACGTGTACGACGCGACGCTCGCGGCCGGCAAGTACCTCTGCTCCGGCGGCCTGAACCTGTCGAACCCGCAGGACCGCGCGGCCGCGGTGTTCCGCTACAACCACTCGGACAGCTACGTGCGCACGGTCCTGATCTGGGCCGACGCGTACGCCCAGGGTGTCGACCCGCTGCCGCAGACCCCGGTCGACTACGGCGACTACAACGACCCGAGCGGCCCCGGCGGGGTGGCCTTGGGCCCGCCGTCGCAGCCGAACCTGCCTGGCACGACCACGACCCCGGCGCCGAGCACGTCCACCTCCACGTCGAACAGCCCGACGCCGACGATCCCGAGCACGAAGACGCCGCCGAGCTGCACGCCGACCCCGAGTACGGACCCGACGACCACGGACCCGACGACGACGACCCCGGCGCCGCCGACGGAGCCGTCCCCGACGGAGTCGACCACGACGACGACGACCACCACGACCACCACCACGACGACGACCACGCCGACCTCGTCCTGCTGAGGGACGGGGCCGTCGCGGCTGGTCGCGATCGGGCGTCAGGCGAACTTGTGCCGCGTTCCGCATAGGGTGGGCGGCATGGCACGGGTAGCGGCGATCGACTGTGGGACCAACTCCATCCGTCTGCTCGTCGCGGACCTGACCGAGCAGACGGACGGCACGGTCGCGCTGCGCGACGTGCACCGCGAGATGCGGATCGTCCGGCTCGGCGAGGGCGTTGACGCCACCGGCCGCCTCGGCGTCGCCGCGCTGATGCGCACCCGCGACGCGCTCGCCGACTACACGATGGTCTGCCGCCGCAAGGGCGCGGAGCGGGTCCGCATGGTCGCCACCTCCGCGACGCGCGACGCCAGCAACCGCGACGACTTCTTCTCCATGACCCGCGAGCTGCTCGGCGTCGAGGCCGAGGTGATCTCCGGCGACGAGGAGGCCCGGCTGAGCTTCACGGGCGCGGTCGGCGACCTCGAGCCCGACGACGGTCCGTTCGTGGTGGCCGACATCGGCGGCGGCTCGACCGAGCTCGTGGTCGGCACGTGGGACGGCAAGCGCGCCGAGATCACCGGCGCCCGCTCGGTCGACATCGGCTGTGTGCGGATCACCGAGCGCTGCCTGCGGACCGACCCGCCGACGGCCGAGGAGATCGCCGCCGCGCGAGCGCTCGCCGCCGACACGCTCCAGCAGGCGTTCGACACCGTCCCGGTCGCGGGCGCCCGCACGTGGGTCGGCGTCGCCGGCACGATCACCACGTTGTCCGCGATCGCGCAGGGACTGCCCGAGTACGACTCCGAACGCACCCATCTTTCGCGGCTGTCCCACGACGAGCTCGCCAGAACGGCCCAACTGTTGCTCCGGTCGAGCAAAGACGAGCGCGCCGCGAACAAGGCCATTCATCCCGGCCGGGTGGACGTGATCGGCGGCGGCGCGTTGATCGCCGAGGTACTCGCCGAGAAGTTGGCCGCCACGGCCGGAATTCGCGAGCTGCTCGTCTCCGAGCACGACATTCTCGACGGGATCGCGCTTTCTTTGCGCTGATCAACAATCTCGGCACGCGGGACCGCTTGAGCGGCAAGGAAAACGTACTGACCAGCCGGTCGATAGCTGCCCGTCACCGGTCAGTTCCGTAGCGTCCTTTTTGGCCTGGTTCGGGCTGATTGTGATTCCTTCGTAACGCCTGTGCGGGTGGGTTAGCGCACCTGGGGCCGTTAACGTCCTCTCACATTCCGGGAGCGTTCGTGTGCACCCGGTCAGGGACTCGACGGCGACCGCCGATGTGTCTGACAGGTTGGAGGAGAACCCGATGCGTAGACCGCGCTGGTTTGCGGCCGGAGTGATGCCGCTGGCGGTGGCACTCGCCATCACGAGCTGCAGTAGCGGCGGTGACGAGGGAGGCGACGAACCGGGTGCCGGTGGGGGCGACCCGGCCAAGAACGAGTCGACCGAGGTCACCGTGTTCGGCACGGAACCATCGCGCCCGCTCGTGCCGGGGGACACCAGCGAGACCGGCGGCGGCAAGATCGTCGACGCCATGTGGACCGGTCTGATGGACTACGACCCGGTCACCGGTGAGCCCGGCCTCGCGAACGCGGAGTCCTTCGAGCTGACCGCGCCGGACGAGTACACGGTCAAGCTGAAGAAGGGCTGGAAGTTCCACGACGGCACCGAAGTCAAGGCGCACAACTACATCGACGCCTGGAACTACACCGCCTACAGCCTCAACGCGCAGCAGCACGCGAGCTTCTTCGCGCAGATCGAGGGTTTCTCGGACGTCAACACGCCGGACCCGGACGGGCCGGACGCCCCGCAGCAGCCCGCGACCCCGAAGGCCAAGGAGATGTCCGGCCTGACGGAGGTCAACGACTACGAGTTCACGATCAAGTTCGCCGAGCCGCACGCGATCTTCAAGGTCAAGACCGGCTACTCGGCCTACATGCCGCTGCCCGACTCGTTCTTCGCCGACCCGGAGGCGTTCAAGGCCAACCCGGTCGGCAACGGCCCGTGGAAGTACGTGGCCCGCGTGCCGGACCAGGACCTCCAGATCGAGCGGTACGACGACTACCAGGGCGACGACAAGCCCAAGGTGAAGATGGTCAAGTTCGTCTTCACGGACTCCGACGCCGCGTACGCCGACATCAAGGGCAACCAGCTCGACTTCCTCGACACCGTGCCGCCGCAGGCCATCGCGGGCAACGTGTGGGAGACCGACCTGCCCGGCCGCGCCAAGGCCTATCCGGTCATGGCCGTCCAGGCGATCGCGTTCCCGGTGTACGACCCGAAGTACGCGAGCGTCGACTTCCGGCACGCGGTCTCCATGGCGATCGACCGGGAGAAGATCACCAAGACGATCTACGAGGGCAACCGCAAGCCGCTCGACGGTTACACCATGGACCTGGTCCCCGGCTACACCAAGGGCGGCTGCGGCAAGTGGTGCGAGTACAACCCGACCGAGGCGAAGAAGCTCTTCGACAAGTCGGGCTGGACCGGTCCCATCCAGATCACCAGCAACACCGACGGTGGCCACAAGGAGTGGATCGAGGCGGTGTGCGGCACCATCGCCGAGGCACTGAAGGTCGAGTGCACCTTCGAGCCGGTGCAGGCGTTCGGCCAGGTCCGCCAGGCCATCGAGGCCAGGACGATGACCCAGGTCTACCGGTCGGGCTGGCTCGCCGACTACCCGCTGGTGGAGAACTTCCTGAACCCGATCTACCGCACCGGCGGCTCGTCCAACGACAACGGCTACTCCAACCCGAAGGTGGACGCGAAGCTCGCGGCCGCCGACAAGGCGGAGACCGAGGAGGACGCGTACAAGCTCTACCACGAGGCGGAGAAGCTGATCGCCGCGGACATGCCGGGCGTTCCGCTGTGGAACACCCCGTCGATCAGCGCGTGGTCGGAGCGGCTGACCAACGTGCGACTGACCCCGAAGCGTGAGCTCGACCTCTCGTTCGTCGAGGTCAAGTAACCGCTGACGAGACGGGCCGGCTCGAGCCATCGAGCCGGCCCGCTCGGGGGTCTAGGGAGAGTTTCCATGGGACGCTACGTCCTCCGCCGGTTGCTGCAGCTGATCCCGGTCTTCATCGGCACCACGTTCCTGATCTACCTGCTGGTGTGGGCGGTGCCGGGCGACCCGTTCGCCGACATGTGCGGCGAGCGGCCGTGTCCGCCGGAGTTCATCTCGGCGATGACCGACAAGTACAACCTCAACGACAACGTCGTCGTGCAGTACCTGAAGTACATGGGGGCGCTGCTCTCCGGTGACTTCGGGCAGACCTACTCCGAGCAGCCGGTCGCCGACCTGATCGCGAACGCGGCGCCGGTCTCGCTGCGGCTCGCGACCGTCGCGGTGCTCATCGAGGCGGTCATCGGCGTCACGGCCGGCATCCTCACGGGCCTGCGCGGGCGTGGCTTCCTCGACAACCTGGTTCTGGTGTCGACGCTGTTCCTGATCGCGATCCCGACGTTCGTCACCGGCTTCGTGATCCAGATCGTGCTCGGCTTCCAGCTGGAGATCCTGAACCCGACGGTGTCCTCCGAGGCGACCTGGGGCGAGCTGATCATCCCGGGGTTCGTGCTCGGCAGCCTGTCGATGGCCTACGTCTCCCGGTTGACCAGGACGTCGATCTCGGAGAACAAGCGGGCCGACTACATGCGCACCGCGCTCGCGAAGGGACAGCCGAAGCGCCGGATCGTCGGCGTGCACCTGTTGCGCAACTCGGCCATCCCGGTGATCACGTTCCTCGGCACCGACATCGGCAACCTGATGGGCGGCGCGATCGTCACCGAGGGCATCTTCGGCATCCACGGCGTCGGGCGGCTGGTCTTCGACGCGATCCTGTCCAAACAGGGCGCGATCGTGACCGGCGTCGTCGTCATGCTGGTGCTGATCTTCCTGCTGGTCAACCTCGTCATCGACCTGCTGTACGCCGTTCTCGACCCGAGGATCCGCTATGACTGACCTGACCACAGCGGAGCCGGTCCTTCGGGACACCGGACCGGGCAAACCACGCAGTCTGTCGTCCGACGCGTGGCGCGACCTGCGCAGGCGGCCGCTGTTCATCATCGCCGGCGCGGTGATCCTGCTGCTGGTGGTCATCGCGGTGTTCCCCAGCTTGTTCACCTCGGTCGACCCGTACCACAAGGACCTGGACCACTTCCGGGAGACGCCGTCCGGCGCCGCCTGGTTCGGTTACGACACACAGGGCCGCGACGTCTACGCCCGCGTGATCTACGGCGCGCGCTGGTCGCTGCTCGTCGGTGTCGCGGCGAGCGTGCTCACCGTGTTGATCGGTGGCTTCCTCGGCATCCTGGCCGGCTACTTCGGCCGCTGGGTCGACGGGCTGCTCTCACGCACCGCGGAGATCTTCTTCGGGCTGCCGTTCGTGCTCGGCGCGATCGTCATCCTGAACATGGTGCGCGGCGCGAACATCCGGGGCGCGCTGCCGATCGTCGGCGCGGTGGTGCTGTCGATCGCGGTGCTGTCGTGGCCGGTGGCCATGCGGATCATGCGCTCCGCGGCGATCTCGGCGAAGCAGCAGGACTACGTGAAGGCGGCGCGGGCGCTGGGCGCCAGCTCCTCGCGGGTCATCTTCAAGCACCTGCTGCCGAACTGCGTCGCGCCGGTCCTCGTGTACGGCACGATCGCGCTCGGCGCGTTCATCGGCGCGGAGGCCACGCTGTCGTTCCTCGGCATCGGCCTGCGCGACCCGGCCGTCTCGTGGGGCGTGATGATCTCCGACTCGCGCAACTACGTGCGCGTCGCGCCGCACATGCTGCTGTTCCCCGCCGGTTTCCTGACCGCGACCGTCCTGGCCTTCGTGATGCTGGGCGACGCGGTTCGGGAAGCCCTCGACCCGAAGCTGAGGTGAGGCCGATGAACGCTGAGCCGTATGCGGCGGCGGTCGGAGAGCCCGGCACCACGCCGGACGGGCCGCTGCTCGAGGTCGACGACCTCTACGTCGAGTTCCGCACCCGCGACGGCGTCGCCAAGGTGCTCAACGGCGTGACCTACCACGTCGACGCGGGTGAGACGCTGGCCGTGCTCGGGGAGTCCGGGTCGGGCAAGAGCGTCACCGCGCAGGCGATCATGGGCATCCTGGACGTGCCGCCTGCGGCGGTCACCGGCGGCGAGATCCGCTACCACGGCGAGAACCTGCTCGCGGTCGACGAACAGCGGCGCAACGACGTGCGTGCCGAGGGCATCGCGATCGTGTTCCAGGACGCGCTGTCCTCGCTGAACCCGGTGTTCACCGTCGGCTTCCAGATCGAGGAGCAGCTGCGGGTCCGCCTCGGCATGACCCGCAAACAGGCCCGCGTCAGGGCCGTCGAGCTGCTCGACCTGGTGCGGATCCCCAACGCGAAGCGGCGGGTGCGGCAGTACCCGCACGAGTTCTCCGGCGGCATGCGGCAGCGCGCGATGATCGCGATGTCGCTCGCGCTGGACCCCGAGGTGCTGATCGCGGACGAGCCGACCACGGCGCTGGACGTCACCGTGCAGGCGCAGATCATGGACCTGCTCGCGGAGATCCAGGTGGCGCGGCGGATGGGACTGATCCTCATCACGCACGACCTCGGGGTGGTCGCCGAGGTCGCGGACCGGATCGCGGTGATGTACGCGGGCCGGATCGTGGAGCACGCGGACGCGGTGTCGCTCTACCGCAGGCCGGGCCACCCGTACACGGCGGCGCTCATGGAGTCGCTGCCGAGGCTGGACCAGAAGGGCTCGGAGCTGAACACGATCAAGGGCCTGCCGCCGAGCCTGCTCGCCATCCCGCCGGGCTGCCCGTTCCACCCGCGCTGCGAGATGGCCGTGGACCGCTGCCGCGAGGAGGTGCCCGTCGACCACGGGCTCGGCTTCGGGCGGACGTCGAAGTGCCACTTCGCAGAGGAACTCGTGAGTAGATGACATCGCGGCACTCAAGGCGACCACTGAGCGCGCCCTCCGCCGAAGGCCCGCTATCTCGGTGGCGGGGCGCCATGTTCGAAGCACGTGATGCGGAGCCGTTGGCGCTCCTCCGGCGAGATCGCGGTGGCGCGCAGGGCCGCGGAGAAGGACGGGAGTTGGTCTCGCGTGTCTGAGCCGATCCTCGAGGTGCGTGACCTGGTCAAGCACTTCCCGCTGCGCACCGGGGTGCTGTTCAAGCACACCATCGGGCACGTGCGCGCCGTCGACGGCGTCTCGTTCGACCTCGCCAAGGGGGAGACGCTCGGCGTGGTCGGCGAGTCCGGCTGCGGCAAGTCGACGCTCGCGCAGGTGCTGATGCGCCTCGAGCCGCCGACGAGCGGCGCCGCGCGGTACGCCGGGCGGGACATCTTCGCGATGCGCGGCGCGGAGCTGCGCAAGCTGCGTCGCAGCATCCAGATCGTGCTGCAGGACCCGTACACGTCGCTCAACCCGCGCATGACCGTCGGCGACATCATCGGGGAACCGTTCGAGATTCACCCGGAAGTGGCGCCGAAAGGCTCGCGGGCCGGCAAGGTTCGGGACCTGCTCGACGTCGTCGGGCTCAACCCGGAGCACCTCAACCGGTACCCGCACCAGTTCTCCGGCGGGCAGCGGCAGCGCATCGGGATCGCCCGCGCGCTCGCGCTGCGGCCGGACGTGATCATCTGCGACGAGCCGGTGTCCGCACTGGACGTGTCCATCCAGGCGCAGGTGATGAACCTGTTGGGAGAGCTGCAGTCCGAGTTCGGACTGTCCTATGTGTTCATCGCGCACGACCTGTCCGTGGTGCGCCATCTCTCCGACCGCGTCGCGGTGATGTACCTCGGCAAGATCGTGGAGCTCGGCACCGAGGAGCAGATCTACTCCCACCCCATGCATCCGTACACGCAGGCGCTGCTGTCGGCGGTGCCGGTGGCCGACCCGACCGTGCGCGGGCAGCGACAGGTCATCCGCCTCGAGGGTGACGTGCCGAGCCCGGTCGATCCGCCGTCCGGGTGTCGGTTCCGCACCAGGTGCTGGAAAGCGCAGGATATCTGCGCGTCCGAGGAGCCGGAGCTGGTCACCCGTGGTGGGGGTCATCCCAGCGCGTGCCACTTCGCTGAGGAAAGATCTGTGGTGCCCTGATCCGGGGCCGTGTCGACCGAGGAGGAAATGCGTGAAACGCAGGAGTCTGCTGGCGCTGCTGGCTGTGCCGTTGGCTGTGTCGACGTCCGTGGTCGCGGCGGTGGTCGCGCTGCCGAGCGCGGTCGCGGCGCCCGCGCTGTCCGGGAAGACCGTCGAGTACAGCGTGCTCGGCAAGGACGGCGTGGACGTCAACGCCGTGGCGGGGGCGGTGCGGACCGCGGGCGGCACGGTCGTGCGCAGCAACGCGGCGGCCGGGCTGCTGACCGCGACGGCGCCGGCGAACGGCTTCACCGCGCGGCTCGCCTCGGCGGCTGAGGTGCTGTATGCGAGCCGGACCATCTCGATCGGCGACGCGCCGCGGAAGAAGGCGGCCGCTGACCAGGACGCGGTCGAGAAGGAGAACAAGGCGGGCGCGGGCGGGCGGGGCAAGGCGAAGCCGGCGCCGGTCGGCATGGACCCGCTCGACGGGCAGCTGTGGGGCCTCACGTCGGTCCGCTCCGACCTGGCGCGCACCGAGCAGCCCGGCGACAAGCGCGTGAAGGTCGGCATCCTCGACACCGGCGTCGACGGCTCGCACCCGGACATCGCGCCGAACTTCGACGCGGGGCTGTCCCGCAACTTCACCCACGACATCCCGGTCGACGAGAACGGCAACACCGTCGACGGCCCGTGCGAGTTCCGCGGCTGCGTCGACCCGGCGAACTGGGACGACGGCGGCCACGGCACGCACGTCGCGGGCACCATCGCGGCGGCGGTCAACGGCGTCGGCGTGTCCGGCGTCGCGCCGAACGTGTCGATCGTGAACATCCGGGGCGGCCAGGACTCCGGGTCGTTCTTCCTGCAGCCGGTGGTCGACGCGCTCACCTACGCGGGTGACGCCGGCCTCGACGTGGTCAACATGTCGTTCTTCGTCGACCCGTGGCTGTACAACTGCCAGGCGAACTCGGCCGACTCGCCGGAGCAGCAGGCGCAGCAGCGCACGATCGTGACGGCCATGACCCGTGCCATGAACTACGCGGACCGCAAGGGCGTCACGCAGGTCGTGTCGCTCGGCAACGGCCACGAGGACAACGGCGCGCCGCACGACGACACCACGAGCCCGAACTTCCCGGTCGACACCGCGCACGACCGCGTCATCGACAACGCGAGCTGCCTGTCGATGCCGATCGAGGGCCCGCACACGATCGGTGTCGCCGCGTACGGCCCGTCCGGCGCCAAGGCGGACTACTCGAGCTACGGCCTCGAGCAGATCTCGGTGTCCGCGCCGGGTGGCTACTTCCGGGACTACTTCGGGACGCCGCGGTTCCGGGCCAACGAGAACCTGATCCTGTCGACGTACCCGCGCAACGTCGGTGTCGCGGAGGGCGCGATCGACGACGCCACCGGTGAGGTCACGCCGGACGGCGTCGAGCTCGGCGTGCAGAAGGCGTGCAAGGCCGGCAAGTGCGGCTACTACCAGTTCCTGCAGGGCACGTCGATGGCCGCGCCGCACGCGTCCGGCGTCGCCGCGCTGATCGTCGCGGAGTACGGGAAGTACACGGGCAAGGGTGTCTCGATGAACCCGGACAAGGTGGCGCGGGTGCTCGAGGGCACCGCGTTCGCCATCCCGTGCCCGACGCCGAGGACGGTCGACTACCTGGACGAGGGTCGCGACGACAGCTTCACCGCGACCTGCGCGGGCGACACGGAGCTCAACGGCTTCTACGGCAACGGCGCCGTGGACGCGTGGGCCGCCGTGACAAACGGCAACCAGTACCTGAGCTGACCCCGAACGGGAGACCCGCGAACCCCGCGAGTCGCACGAGCCAGGACCCGCGAGTTGCCGTTTCAGAACCCGCGAGTCTCCCGTTCGGAACTAGCGAGTCGCCGTTTCGGGACACAGAGGCGCTTCCACGCGTCAGCCCGAACCGCCAACTCACCATGCCCGAACCCGCAACTCACCATGCCTGAACCTGCAACTCGCGAAATCTCCGGTTCGGGCCAGTGCGCCGTCAGGACAAGGTCAGCGGTTTGACGCGGAACGGACGAAGTCCGCGATGTCCTTCGACTGCTGGAGCCGCGACGGCTCGTGCACGTACATCATGTGGCCCGACTCGTAGTAGGCGACCTCGACGTTGTCGCGCAGCTCCCTCGGCAGGGTCAGGTGCGCGAGCACGTGTTCGGTCGCGTAGTACGGCGTCGCCCCGTCGAGGTACCCGGACGCGACGTGCACGCGCAGGTGCGGGTTGGCGCGCATGGCGGTCGCCAGCTTGTCCGCGACCATCACGTGCGAGTTCTCGAACTCCTTGTAGGACCAGCCTTCCGCGGCGGCCTCGCTGAGCACCTCGTAGGGCAGGTCGTTCGGGTAGTCGAGCTCGGTGCGCAGGTAGTGGTTGAGCGCGGCCGTGTAGGCGCCCATGATCGCGGTGAACGACGGGTCGTTCTCCCAGTGCTCGCGGCCGTAGTCCGGGTCCCAGCCGGTGAACCGCGCGTCCAGCCTGCCGACGACCTGGCGGCGGTGGCGCAGGATCTCGGTGAAGAACCGGACGTGCTCGACGCGCAGGTCGACCCGGTCGACATAGTCCTCGGACAGTCCGGTCAGCGCGGCGATCCGCGCGACCGTCGCCGCACGCTCCTCTGTGGACAGTCGGTGGCCCTTGGACAGCGCCAACGGGTAGTCGCGCGCGGCGAACTCCTCGGCCTCGGCGAGCACGTCCGCGAGCGGCCGGTCGCCGTGCAGGCCGTGGTAGTGGGCGGTCGCCGCGTAGGTGGGCAGGTACGTCGAGTACGGCAGGTCGTTGCCCGGCGTGAAGTCCAGCGTCGCGAAGTCGAGGACCGCGGAGATCAGGATGAGCCCGTTGAGGTACATCCCGTACCGCTGCTGGAGGTGGTGCGCGAGGCCGCCGGCACGCGTGGTGCCGTACGACTCGCCCGCGACGAACTTCGGCGACAGCCAGCGGCCGTTGCGGGTCGTCCACAGCCGGATGACCTCGCCGACGGACTCGATGTCGGCCTGGAAACCGTGGTAGTCGGCGGGTTTCTCGCTCTTGGTCGCACGCGAGTAGCCGGTGCCGACCGGGTCGATGAACACGAGGTCGCTGTGCGCGAGCAGGGACTCGGGGTTGTCGGTGAGCCCGTAGGGCGGCGGCGTGAGGTCGCCGGCGTCGCCCGACTCGACGCGCCGGGGCCCGAACAGCCCGAGGTGCAGCCACACGCTGGAGGACCCGGGGCCGCCGTTGAACGCGAACGTCACCGGCCGCTGCGTCGCGTCGGCGTCGTCGAGGGTGTACGCGGTCAGGAACACCTCGGCCTTGGGCAGGTGCCCGTCGAACTTGCCGTCGGTGAGCACCTCCTTGCGCAGCACGATGCGGCCGGTGGTGGCGGTGTAGTTGAGCTTGCGACGCTTGACGGTGAGCGTGTGGGAGGTGGTGACCAGGTCGTCGACCGGCGTCTCCTCCGGCTTCTTGTCCGGCTTCTCGTCCTCGTCGCTGTCCTGCGTGGGTGCCATGGGCGGCACCCTACGGTTGCGTTGCGGGGCGGGCCAAGGAGAATCGCGGTGTGTCCGAACTGGCCGACCTCGACCGCAGGGTCACCGAGTGCCGCCGCTGCCCCCGGCTGGTGGCGTGGCGCGAGGAGGTCGCGCGGGTGAAGCGCGCCGCGTTCGCCGACTGGGACTACTGGGGTCGCCCGGTGCCCGGCTTCGGCCCGGCCGACGCCTCGATCGGCATCGTCGGGCTCGCGCCCGCCGCCCACGGCGCGAACCGCACCGGGCGGATGTTCACGGGCGACCGTTCCGGCGACGTGCTGTACGCCGCCCTGCACGCGGTGGGCCTGGCGTCCCAGCCGACCGCGGTGTCCTCGGCCGACGGCCTGACGCTGTACGGCGTCCGCATCACCGCGCCGGTGAAGTGCGCCCCGCCGGCGAACAAGCCGACCCCGGACGAACGCGACAACTGCCGCCCGTGGCTGGCGGCGGAGCTGGCGCTGCTCGCGCCGACGCTGCGGGTGATCGTCGTGCTCGGGGCGTTCGGGTGGCAGGCGCTGCTGCCGGTGCTGTCCGCTGCGGGCTGGCACGTGCCGACCCCGCGCCCGAAGTTCGGCCACGGCGTGCGCGTGTCGCTCGACGGACCCGCGCCGCTGCACCTGGTCGGCTGCTACCACGTGAGCCAGCAGAACACCTTCACCGGAAAGCTGACGCCCGCGATGGTGGAAGACGTGCTGACGACGGCCAAGGGCCTCGCCGGCCGCGCGTGAGACCCCGCGAAGCGGAGGGGCCAGGTCTCGATACGGACAACCGGGTGCACCTGACCCGGCCGGTCCGGCATGCTGGCGCAGATGAGGGGATCCCGGCCGGCGCTGCTGCTCGCCGCTGCCGCCTTGCTGCTGCTGGTGGTCATCGCGGCCCGTGGGGAGTCGCCGGTGCCCACGAACGTCGCCGACCTGCCCCTCACCCGCGGCGTCGGCGGCGTCACGCTCGACGCGCCAGGGGGCGCCGGCCTCGGCTCGCCGTCGGACTTCGCCGACAGCGCCCGGCTGATCGGCATCATCGTCGCGGTGCTCGCCGGGTTGTTGCTGGTCGCGGCGCTCGTCATCGCGATCCTCAGTGCCCGGCGGAGCCGGCACCGGCTCGGGGTCGGGCACGTGGTCGAGGCGGTCGAGGGCACCATCGACACGACCATGCACCTCCGGTTGACCGACGCGGTGACCACGGCGCGCGACACGCTCGCCCGCGCCGGCGGGGCGCCGGGCGACGCGGTCGTCGCCGCCTGGCTCACGCTCGAGAACGCCACCAGCACCGCACGTCAGCCGCACCAGACGGCCACCGAGTTCACCACCGCGCTCCTCGAACGCGAGACCGGCCAGGACGAGCCGGCACTGTACGAGCTGCGCACCCGCTACCAGCGCGCCCGCTTCGGCGACGGCGCGACCGACGACGACGCGCGGGCCGCCGTCGCCGCGCTCGACCGGATCCTCGCCGCCATGAACAGCGAGCGCGCCAGATGAGCCTGGTGCGCGCGAGCCTGCTCGCCGCGTCCATCGCGATGGTCGTGTTCCTCGGCGCGGTCGTCGCCGTCGGGGTGCCGGTCGGCTGGGCGGTCCTGATCGCGCTCCCGGCCGGTGCGCTCGGCCTCGCGGCGGGGCTCCTCTCCGGCACGTTCGACGCCGACTGGACCGCGGAGCCGGACCAGGCCGCGGCCGCGGTCACGCTGCACGCCACCTTCCTGACCGAACGCCTCGAGCGCTCGGCCATCGACCAGTACCGCTTCACCTCGCGGGTCCAGCCCCGCCTGCGCCGCGTCGCCGACGCCGTCGTGCGGCGGCGGCTCGGGCCGGACGTGGACGTGCGCGACCCGCGTGCCGGCGAGCTGCTCGGCGCCGACCTGCACCGGCTGGTCACCGCGACCGACGCCCAACTGCCCCCCGCGAAGACGTTCGCCGCACTGATGCGGCGCCTGGAGGACCTGTGAGGGCTTCCGGCGATCGAGGGTGGGCCGGAGGCCTGCCCGAGGAGTCGGGCTTGTCGGCCGGCGGCGAACTGCTCAAGACAAGCTCCGAAGGTTCCGCCCTCACGAAGGGATCAACACAGTGTTGACGACGACCGACATCCGCACCGAGGCCACCGCCGTTCTGGACGCCGTCGGCACGGTCGTGGTCGGCAGGAACCGTGCGCAGCGGCTCGCGCTCGCGGCCGTGCTCGCCGGCGGGCACGTGCTGTTCGAGGACGTGCCCGGCCTCGGCAAGACCCTGATGGCCCGCAGTCTCGCGCAGGCGCTCGGCCTCGAGTTCCGCCGCATCCAGTGCACGCCCGACCTGCAGCCGGCCGACATCACCGGCTCGTTCGTCTACGACCCGACCGAGCGGGAGTTCAGCTTCCGCGAGGGCCCGGTGTTCGCCGGCCTCCTGCTCACCGACGAGATCAACCGCACGCCGCCCAAGACGCAGGCCGCGCTGCTCGAGGCCATGCAGGAGCGGCAGGTCACGGTCGAGGGCCGCACGTTCGCGCTGCCGCGCCCGTTCCACGTGCTCGCCACGTCCAACCCCATCGAGTACGAGGGCACCTACCCGCTGCCGGAGGCGCAGCTGGACCGGTTCCTGCTGCGGCTCGACGTCGGCTACCCGCCGCCAGAGGAGGAGGCCGAGGTTCTGCGCCGCAGGCTCGCCCGCCAGCGCGAGGACACCGTGCTCGACCCGGTCATCGACGCGGTCCGCCTCGCCGACCTGCAGGCCGCGCTCGAACGCGTCGCGGTCGACGATGACGTGCTGCGGTACTGCGTCGACCTCGCCGGCGCGACGCGGACGCACCGCGCGGTCGAGGTCGGCGCGTCGCCGCGCGGGTCGCAGGCGCTGCTGCTCGTGGGCCGCGCGCTCGCCGTGCTCGACGGCCGCGAGTACGTGCTGCCGGAGGACGTGAAGGACTGCGCGGTCCCCGCGCTCGCGCACCGGCTGACGCTGCGGGCCGAGACGTGGAGCTCCGGCCTGACCGGCGCGCAGGTGGTGACGGAACTGCTCGACCAGGTGGCCGGGCCCGCCACGACCCGGCCGGATCCGACGTGATGATCGACCCGGCCGACGCCGCGTCGGGCGCCGGTGGCCGCAGGCAGAACCGGGTCCAGGTCTGGTTCTCGGCGCGCCGCGCCGCTCGCACGGAGGGCTGGCGGCGGACCGACGCGCTCGTCCGCGGCGTCGTGTGCGGGCTGGGGCTGTTGGTCGTCGGCATGGTCATGCACCGGCTGGAGCTGGTGCTGATCGGTCTGCCGCTGCTGATCGGCGTGCTGCTCGCGCGGCCGCCGGCCGGCACGCCGACCGTGGTGTCGCGGCAGCGGCCGGACACCGTGGACGCCGGCCGCGCCGACGCCGTCGCGGTGACCGTCTCGCCCGGCGACGGCGCGGCGTTCATGGCGCTGCGCATGCCGCTGCCGGACACGCCCGGCGTCGGGCCGGTGCACCTGCTGCCCGCCGAGGCGGGTGAGGTGCGCACGAAGGTCACCTGGAACGCCTGGGGCCACGGCATCTACCTGCGGCCGGACTACCTGTTCGCGAGCGCGGACGCGCTGTACGTGTGGGGCCCGGTCGTCGGCATCGTCCAGCAGCACACCGTCCTGCCGCCGATCGAGCCGCTGCCGCCCGGTCCGTTGCCGCCGCGTGCGGCCGGGCTCGTCGGCGCACACCGCTCGGCCCGCCCCGGCGACGGCATGGAGCTGCGCGACATCCGGCCGTTCCAGTCCGGCGACCGGCTGCGGCGCGTCGACTGGCGGGTGTCGCTGCGGGCCGCCGCGGCCGGTGGCGGCACGCTCGTGCCGAGCACGCTGCACGTCCGGGAACGGCACGCGGAGGCCGACGCCGACCTGGTGCTCGCGCTCGACACGCGGCTCGACGTCGGCCGCGAGGTGATGGGCTGGTCGGAGCGGCCGACCGGCGCGTCGGTCCGGCAGGGCGGCAGCCTCGATCTCGGCGTGCGTGCGGCGAGCACCCTCGCGGCGACGTTCCTGCGGCACGGCGACCGGGTCGGGCTCGTTGACCTCGGCCACCCGCGCGGCGGTGTGCCGGTCGGGTCGGGCCGCCGCCAGCTGGAGCGGATCCGCCACCAGCTCGTGCACGCCGCGCGCCGGGTCGCCGGCAGCGGCGACGCGGTACTGCACACCACGCAGGCGCCGCCGGGCGCGACGATCGTGCTCCTGTCCCCGTTCCTCGACGACAAGCTGGTCGAGGTGACCACGCGGCTCGCGCGCCGCGGCCGGCTCGTCGTCGCCGTCGACCTGCTGCCGGCCGAGCTCGCCCCGGATCCGTCGACGCCGTGGGGTCCCGCGGTGCTCGCGATCCTGCGGGCCGAGCACCACGTGCGGATCGCGGCACTCGAGGAGCACGGCGTGCTGGTCGTCCGCTGGGACGGCGGCCCGCGGATCGCCGCGGTGCTGCGCTCGGCCCGGCGCCGGCAGCGGGTGGGCCGATGAGGACGCCGGACGGGCTGGTCGTCGGCAGGGGCCTCCCGAGCATCCTGCTGCGGGTGGCGATCTTCGTGGTCGGCCTGGCGATCGTGCTGGTGCCGCTGCTCGAGGGCACCACGCTCGGCACGGTCGTGGTGCTGGTGCCCGCGGTCCTCGCCTCGGTGTACGCGCCGGCCTCGCCGGCGCCGGCGGGGGTGGTGGTCGTGGTCGCGCTGCTGGTCGCGTTGGCCGACGGCGACCCGCTGCGGGCCGAGGTGCTGGTGCTGATCCCGCTCGTGCACCTGTTCCACGTGACGTGCGCGATCGCCGGCGTGGTGCCGTCGGACGGCCGGGTGCACGTGAGTGCGCTGCGGACGCCCGCGCTGCGGTTCGTGCTGGTGCAGGCCGTGGTGTTCGCGCTCGCCGGGCTCGCCGCGCTGCTGCCGGCCGGCCGGGTGCCGGTGGCGTTCGAGGTCGTCGGGCTTGCCGGGCTCGCCGGCATCGGACTGCTGCTCATCTGGCTGCAACGCGCCAAGTAGGTGTGCGCGCCGGCACAGCGAGCACTCTCACAGCCGGGGCGATGCGCGCTTGGGTCGCCATGGTGACACCATGGACATATGGGGCGTGGACTATCGCAACCGAAGCGGATCGTGATACTGGGCGGCGGGTACGTCGGCCTGTACACGGCACTGGGCCTGCAGCGGAAGCTGAAGGGCAACGAGGCGTCCGTGACTGTCATCGACCCGCAGCCGCACATGACCTACCAGCCGTTCCTCCCGGAGGCGGCGGCCGGCGCGATCGAGCCGCGGCACGTGGTCGTGCCGCTGCGCAAGACGTTGAAGCGTTGCCACGTCCTGACCGCGCGCGTCACGAAGATCTCCCACGCCGACAAGTGCGTCGAGATCGAGGCGCCGGACGGCCACATCGAGCGGGTCGACTACGACATCCTGGTCGTCGCGCTCGGTTCGGTGGCGCGGCTGATGCCGATCCCGGGGCTCGCCGAGCAGGGCATCTCGTTCAAGACCATCGGTGAGGCGATCTACCTCCGCAACCACGTGATGTCCAAGCTGGACGCCGCGTCGAGCACAGTGGACGCCGAGCTGCGGCGCAAGCTGCTGACGTTCACGTTCGTCGGCGGCGGGTTCGCCGGCATCGAGGCGCTCGCCGAGCTCGAGGACATGGCGCGCTTCGCGACCCGCTACTACGAGAACATCGAGCCGTCGGACCTGCGGTGGGTGCTCGTGGAGGCGGCCGGCCGGATCCTGCCGGAGGTGCGCGCGAGCCTCGGCGTGTACACGGTGCTGCAGCTGGAGAAGCGCGGCATCGAGGTGTACCTCGCGACGCTCGCGAAGTCCTTCGAGCACGGGCACGTGATGCTGTCGGACGGCACCGAGTTCGAAAGCGACACCATCGTCTGGACCGCCGGCGTGAAGGCCAACCCGGTGCTGGCCACTTCGGACCTGCCGCTCGACGAGCGCGGCCGGCTCAAGGCCACCGCGACCCTCCAGGTCGAGGGCCTGGCCGACGTCTGGACCGCGGGCGACAACGCCGCCGTGCCGGACCTGTCGCGCACCGAGGAGGACCCGGCATCGCTGTGCGCGCCCAACGCGCAGCACGCGGTGCGTCAGGCCGTCCGGATGGCCAAGAACATCGTTGCCGTGTTGCGCGACAAGCAACCCACGGATTACTTCCACAAGAATGTCGGATCGGTGGCCAGCCTCGGCCTGCACAAGGGCGTCGCGGACGTGTACAACGTCAAGGCCAAGGGCTTCATCGCGTGGGCGATGCACCGCGGATACCACGTCGCGCGAGTCCCCACCTTCAACCGGAAATTCCGCGTAGTAGCCGACTGGTTACTGAGTGGACTGTTACGCCGCGAGGTCATCTCGATGGGCCAGATCAACAATCCGCGTGCGGAGTTCGACCGCGTCTCTCGAGGCTGACTCGAGCGATTTCCGAGGGGGCGCACCCCGCTGCACCAGGTAGCCTTGGCTCACCCAGCATGGGTAGAGCTAGATGGCGTATCCCGGATTGGGCCAGGGGACGGATTTTCGGAAAACCCGTCCCCTGCCGCGTGATCACGCCCTAGGCTGCGGCTGCCCCCGTAGCCCAATTGGCAGAGGCAGCCCCCTTAAAAGGGGTGGAGTGCCGGTTCGAATCCGGTCGGGGGCACAGTACGGGCACCATTCCTCGCCCGTTCTTCGCGACTCCCAGCAATTGTGTTGATACGCAGTGTGTTGGCATTCTTTTCACGCTTTGTGGAATCGTTTGCATCTATGCAGGTGAGCGCGGGTCCCGCCACGGAAAACGCATGGTCGACTCCTGTGTGCTACCAGGAAAGCGCTTGTCTCGGCCGGACGGCGTCCGGCGACCGTCCGAAGTGCTCGGTTGGGTTGACAGGCCGGCGGCCGCCGCTATATTGAACCCTTAGGTTAATTAACTAGGTGGTTGAGTACATGACGGTAGATCAACTGAGCAGCACGTTCGCCGCGCTCGCGGATCCGACGCGCCGCGCGATCCTCGCGCGGCTGGCGGCCGGCGAGGCGACGGTCACCGAGCTGGCCCGGCCGTTCAGCGTGAGCCTGCCCGCCATCTCGAAGCACCTGAAGGTGCTCGAGCGCGCCGGGCTGATCGCGCGCGGCCGGAGCGCGCAGTGGCGGCCGTGCCGGTTGGAGGTGGCTCCGTTGAAGGACGCGACCGACTGGCTCGCGGAGTACCGCCGGTTCTGGGAGAACAGCTTCGACCGGCTGGACGACCACCTGCGTGACCTGCGGAAGGAGAAAGGACATGACGGAAGCGATGACGACGACTGACCTGGAGCTCACCATCACGCGCGTGTTCGACGCGCCGCGCGAGCTCGTCTTCGAGGTCTGGACCAACCCGGACCACCTGGCGAAATGGTGGGGCCCGACCGGCTTCACGACCGAGTCGTGCACGGTCAAGCTCGAGCCGGGCGGCGGGTGGCGCCTGTGTATCCGCAACTCCGCGGACGGCAGCGAGCATTGGGCGCGGGGCACGTACCGCGAGATCGACCGCCCGGAGCGACTCGTGTTCAGCTTCGCCTGGGAGGAGCCGCCCGGCGTGCCGGGCCACGACACGGTCGTCACGGTCGCGTTCGCCGAGCACGGCGACAAGACCGAGATGACGTTCCACCAGGCGGTGCTGCGGTCCGTGCCGGAACGCGACGGCCACCTCGCCGGCTGGCAGGAGACCTTCGACGAGCTCACCGCCTACCTGCGGGAGACCGAATGGCCGCGGTCATGACGGCCCCGCTGCCGGCGGTCGTCACCGCCGCGGAGTGGGCGGCCGCGCGCGAGAAGCTGCTGGTCAACGAGAAGGCCGCGCTGCGCGGGCTCGACGCGGTGAACGCGGAGCGCCGTCGCCTGCCGATGGTCCGGTTCGACAAGCCGTACGTGTTCACGAGCCCGGCCGGCGAGTCGAGCCTGCTCGACCTGTTCGACGGCCGCCGCCAGCTCATCACGTACCACTTCATGATGTTCCCGGGCGATCCGCACCGGTGTCCCGGCTGCTCGTTCGTCGTGGACAACATGGGCCACCCCGCGCACCTGCACGCGCGGGACACCACGCTGGTGGTGACCGCGCCCGCGCCGCTGGCGGAGAGCGAGCCGTTCCGGCAGCGGATGGGCTGGACGGTGCCGTGGCACTCGACGTTCGGGTCCGACTTCACGGCCGACTGCGGCGCCGGATCGGGGTTCGGCGTGAGCGTGTTCCTGCGCGACGGCTCCGACGTGTACCGGACGTACTACACGACCGGCCGCGGCGGTGACCTGCTGGACACGACGCTGCGTTACCTCGACCTGACGCCGTTCGGGCGACAGGAGGCGTGGGAGGAGTCCGGTCGGGGGAATGATCCGGCCGGTAGCTGGTGGCGCCTGCACGACGAGTACTAAGTTACTGTTAATTGCGGTAACAGTCTCGGAGGTGTGCGATGGCCAGGCAACCGATCGAGGTCGCGTTCGAGCGACGCGGCAACGGCAGCCCGCTCGTGCTGTTGCACGGCATCGGACACCGCTGGCAGGCGTGGGAGCCGGTGCTCGGCGCGCTCGCCGACCGGCACGACGTGATCGCCGTCGACCTACCAGGTTTCGGCAGGTCGCCGCTGCTGCCCGACGGCCGGGGCTACGACATGCCCGGCGCGGTCCAGGCGTGCGCGGACATCTTCGAGGACATGGGCCTGGACCGGCCGCATGTCGCCGGCAACTCGCTCGGCGCGGTGCTGAGCCTGGAGCTGGCGTCGCGCGGGCTGGTCTCGTCCGCGACCGCGCTCGCGCCGGCCGGGTTCTGGTCGCCGCGCGGCCGGGCGTGGGCGCTGCGGGTGCTGTCGATGATCCGGCAGACCGGGCGGGTGCCGCGGTGGCTGCGGTCGGCGCTGATCCGGAACCGGTACTTCCGGATGGCGAGCGCCAGCCTGCTGTACGGGCACCCGTCCCGGATGCCGGCCGACGTCATGCTGGCCGACCTGGTGTCGATGGTCGGCGCGGCCGGGTTCGACCTGGTCGCGGCCGCCGGGCGGGACTACGTGTTCGCCGCGCCCGCGCCGACCGTGCCGGTCACCGTCGCGTGGGGAACCAGGGATCGGATCCTGTGGCCGCGCCAGGCGCGGCGGGCGGCCGAGCTGCTGCCGCGTGCCCGGCACGTGTGGCTGCACCGGTGCGGGCACGTGCCGATGATCGACGAGCCGGCGCAGGTGGCGGCGCTGATCCTGTCGACCTGCGAGGCCGGGTCGGCGGCGGGCCGTGCCGCTTGACCTCCGGTTCGATGGAGGTTGGAGAATCGGCGGCATGGAAGATCGTCTGCTGGCGCTGCTCGCCGGGTCCCACAGTGGTGTGCTCACGACTCTCAAGCGGGACGGCCGGCCGCAGCTGTCCAACGTGGGGTACACCTACGACCCCGAGCGGCGGCTGATCCGCGTCTCGGTGACCGCCGGGCGCGCGAAGACCAACAACCTCGCGCGCGACCCGAAGGCCAGCTTCTACGTGACCGCGGGCGACTTCCGGTCGTACGTCGTGGCCGAGGGCACTGCGGAGCTGACCCCGGTCGCGGGCGACCCCGGCGACGCCACGGTCGAGGAGCTGATCGAGGTGTACCGCGCGATCGGCGGCGAGCACCCGGACTGGGACGAGTACCGCGCGGCCATGGTCGCGGACAAGCGGCAGGTGGTGCGGCTGCCGGTCGACCGCGTGTACGGGATGGCCTGACGCCCGGGCCCTTCAGCGCTTCGCTGGTTGCCGGTCGCGTTGTGGGGGCACCGCGCGGTTGACGTCCTTGCCCGCAGGGGGCATCGGCACGCGCTCGTCCACGTCGGCGTCCTTCTCCTCCGGTACCGGCTCCAACAGCGACGCGCTGCGGTCCAGCAGCTCCTTGGTCTCGCGCAGGCGGCCGGTGAGCTGCTCCCGCACCGCGTCGAGCCGCTCGACCTGCGCGGTCACCGCGTCGACGCGCCGTTTCGCCTCCTCGTCGGCGGCGTGCAGGCGGTCGTCGACCTCCTTGACGCTCGCCGCGCGTGCCGCCTCCAGCTCGCGCTTCAGCGCGGCGCGCTTCGCGGTCATCGACTCGGAGAACTCCCGGTCGATGCGGACGCGGTCGCGCTCGGCGTCCTTGTCGATGGCCGCGCGCCGCCGCTCCGCCTCGGTGGTCATCTTCTCCACCTCGGCCTTCGCGGCCTTGATGAGTCCCGTGTGGGTGGCGTTCAGCTCCGCGTGCTGCTCGTCGAGCTCCGCGAGCATCCCGCGGTACCGGTCCCGCAGCGCCGCGGACGCCTGTTCGGCCGCCGACCACGTCTGCTCCGCGGCCACCTTCGCGCGCGACGTCAGCTCCGTGGCCTGCGACTTCGCGACGGCGAGCAGCCGGCCAGCACTGTCCTCGTCGCCCTGGTGCCCCTGGTCGACCGCGTCGAGCCGCTCGGAGAGCGCCGCGACCTCGCGCCGGGCGATCTCCAGCTCGCCGCGCAGCTCGGCGGCGTGCGCGACCGCCTCGAGACGCGCGTCGTCGCTGCGGTCCGACGCGGCGGCGAGCTGCTCGAGGTGCCGTCTGACCTGGTTGCGATCGAAGCCGTGGCGCACCACGGAGAAGTTCGTCTCTGCGGAATCCCGGTCCTCGGCGTCAGCCATGATGGAAAGGTACTCGCGCGAGCACGTACCGCAACAGATCAGGAACCGGATCTAGCTAACGGAATCCACTGTGGACGGTAGGTCGTACGCCGTCGGGTGCCGCGGCTCGTACAGGCCGAGCGAGCCGGCGCCGGGCACCGCGAGCGAGGTCAGCAGGCCCCAGCCGTGGTCGGCGACCGGGCTCGTGAACTCCACGCCCTTGGCCGTCAGCTCGGCCATGGTCGCCTCGATGTCGTCGCACATCAGGTACAGCTCGTGCGTGCCGGCGCCCGCCGCGTCGGTCGGGTGCACCGCGAACTCGGCGGGCGGCGCCTTGAAGAACAGCCAGCCGTGTCCACCGTCCACATTGGACAGGCCGAGCACGTCGCGGAGGAACGCCCGCGCCTGCTCGGCGTCCTCCGCGTACAAGATCGCGTGCGTGCCGGTGATCACCAGTGAAACCCCCTCGTCAGCTTGGCCAGCGCCATCGCCGCGGCGCCGAGGTGCCGGTCGCCCTTGCCGATCTTCATCCGGCCCGACCCGCCGGCGGCCGTCGAGTCCGGGAAGATCCGGTAGCCCTGGTAGGCGATGGCGTCGACCAGGCCGGGCGCGATGGTGTACGCGGCCGAGATGATCCGGCCGGTCGGCGTGCCGATGTGCTTGGGCTTGGACAGCAGCGCGTCCATCACCATGTCCGCCGCCTGCTCCGGCGACTTCGTCGGGAACGCGTCGTAGATCTTCGTCGGCCGGATCATCGGCGTGCGCACCAGCGGCATGTGGACGGTCGTGAACGTGATGCCGGCGCCGTGCGTCTCGGTCGCCACGATCCGGCTGAAGTAGTCCAGCGCCGCCTTCGACGCGACGTACGCGGAGAACCGCGGCGCGATGCCCTGCACCCCGATCGACGACACGTTCACCACGTGCCCGAACCGGCGCTCGATCATGTGCGGCATCAGCGCGAGGATCAGCCGCACCGCGCCGAAGTAGTTGATCGCCATCGCGCGCTCGTAGTCGTGCATCCGGTCGTAGGACAGCTGCACCGACCTGCGGATCGACCGGCCCGCGTTGTTCACCAGCATGTCGATGCCCGGCTGCTCGACGAGCATCTGCTCGACCGTCTTCGCCACCGACTCGTCGTCGGTCAGGTCGCACGGGTACACGTACGAGTGGCCGCCGGCGGCCGCGATCTCCGCCCGCACCTCCTCGAGCTCGGCCCGCCGCCGCGCCACCAGCAGCGGCACGCCGCCGGCCGCCGCGACCTTCAGCGCGGTCGCCCGCCCGATGCCCGACGACGCGCCGGTGATCACCACGCGCCGCCCGTCCAGCTCGCCGCGCTGCCCGTGCCGGCGCGCGCGGAACGGGTCGAGGTGCTCGCGCCAGTACCGCCACAGCACGTCCGCGTAGTCCTCGAGCGCCGGCACCTCGACCGGCGACTCGGCGAGCGCCTTGCGGGTCTCCGTCGAGTCGAACCTCGGCTCGAACGTCAGCGTCGTGAGCAGCACCGGCGGGATGCCGAGCCGGTCGAGCACCGCGTCGCGGGCGATCGTCACCCCCGGCACGTGCTCGGCGAGCTTCACCAGGCCCATCAACGGGTTCGCGAACCGGGCGCCCAGCTCCGCGGCCGCGACCGGCGCGCCGGCCGCCCGCGCGAACGCGTTGTACACGCTGCGCGCCGACTGCGGCTCCGGGTTGACCAGGTGGAACGCGCGGCCGTCCAGGCCCGGCGTGGTGACCAGCTCGACCATCGCCGCGGCGACGTAGTCGACCGGCACGATGTTCGTGTCGCCGATGTCCGGGAACACCAGTGGCACGCTCGGCACCGACGACAGCCGCGCCAGCGCGCTGAAGAAGTAGTACGGCCCGTCGATCTTGTCCATCTCGCCGGTGACCGAGTTGCCGACCACGATCGCCGGCCGGTAGATCCGCCACGGCACGTCGGTCTGCGTCCGGACCAGGCGCTCGGACTCGAACTTCGTCCGGTGGTAGGGCGTGCGCAGCCGCTGCCCCGCGTCGAACATCTCCTCGGTGAACCGGCCGCGGTAGTCGCCGGCGACGGCGACCGACGACACGTGGTGCAGGCAGCCGACCTCGATGGCGGCGGCCAGGTCCAGCATGTGGCTTGTGCCGTCGACGTTGGCCGCGATGCTGGCGTCGTCGTCCGCCGAGATGTCGTACAGCGCGGCGAGGTGCACGAGGTTGTCGATGGTGCCGGTCAGCTCGGCGACCTGCTCGTCGGAGATGCCGAGGCGCTCCTCGCGGACGTCGCCGAGGACGGTCTTGATCTTCTCGGGCGCCGGCCAGTCCCGCGCGACCGCGGCCAGCCGGTCCTGCGAGCGCTCCCGGACGAGCAGCCACACCCGTTCGGTGTCCGGCCGGGCCAGCAGCTCGGCGACGAAGTGCCGCCCGATCAGCCCGGTCGCCCCGGTCACGAGATAGGTCGCCATGGCTCACGCTCCTCGGTGTCGCATCGCGGGTCGGTTCGCGGCTGCCAGCATCCCACTGATCAGGACACTTGGGCGTGCGGCTTGGCCCGGTAGGTGTCGAGGATCGCCGGATCCTGCAGCTTCGTCCACGCGATCACCTCGGAGTAGGTGGCGCACACCGTCTGCGCGCGCACGCAGACCTCGTTCATGAACTGCTCGGTCGCGCGGCTGAACGCGCCGCCGGACCAGTCGTTGAAGTGGTTGCCGACGGTCAGCGGCGCGCGGTTGGTGTTGTACGCGGCCTGGTAGGCGGCGCGGTACGTGTCGAGGGTGACCGCCGTGAACTCGGCGTCGCGGGCCGGCTCGTCCTTGGCGCCGTTCAGCGAGTACCAGAGGTTGTAGTCCATCATGATCACTTTTTTGCGGGCCAGCGCCGGCACCCGCACCACCGGCACCCAGAACTCCCACACGCCGTCGCGCAGCTCCGGCCACGCCACGCCTTCGGACGTGACGCTGGTGTCGTAGGTCAGGCCCCGCTCGCCCATCGCGGGCAGGAACGCCTCCGGGGCGCCCTCCAGGCACGGCGTGCGGCCGCCCTTGATCTTGTTCTCCGGCACGAGCAGCCCGCGCACGGTGGCGTCGCGCACGATCGTGAAGAACTGGTCGAGCTCGGCGGTCCACTGCGCCTGGCTCCAGCGCCCGACGCTCGGCTCGTTGCCGGCGCAGAAGTGCCCGTTGTAGTGCGTGCCGATCTCGTGGCCCTGCTTCACCGCGGAGTTCAGGTCGGCGATGCGGGTGCGGACCTCCTCGTCCGGCCCGCCGAAGCTGATGGCGGCGCGGCCGGGCTCGTGGCCGGGGCCGAGGTACTCGCCGCGCCGGCCGTCTGGCAGCAGGTAGATGCCCGACAGAAAGGCCGTGACGTGGGCGTTCACCTTGTCCGCGAGCGGGAGGACGCGCTGCCAGTGGTCGTGCGAGCCCGCGCCGTCGAAGGAGAACAGGACGAACTGGGGCGGCTTCTCGCCCGCGCGCAGCTTGCGCATCCAGTCGGGCGGCGTGGGCGAGCCCTGCGCGGCGGGCGCGTCGGCGGCCGGGCGCGGCGAGCCGGGGCCGATGGTGCCGAGGCCGACGAGGACCAGGAAGGTCAGCGTGAGCGCGACGCCGGTGCCGATCGGTCCCCAACGACGGACCGCCGGGCCCCGCGTGCTCATCGCGCCTCCCAGCCGATGCTTTTCCGTAAGGCTAAGGGAGAGTAGCCCCCACTACGGGGGACGCCTGGCCGGGTGAGTTCATCACGATTCGGGAAGTACTGGCGGGGTCGACCGCTCGACGCCGGCACCCAGCGGGCCCGGTCGGCACAGTCGGCTCTCCGCGTGGCCAGGCACCGTGGCGAACACGAGTGCGCAGGCGGTGGTGGTGACCAGCACGACGCCCCACCCCACGAGCCGTGACGGGATGTCCACGCAGCGAGCCTGACGGGTGGCGCGGACCTGGACAATCCGCCACTGAGGCGTCACCGGATCGGGTAACGGCCGGCCGTCGACCCCCGGCCGGCGCGGAAAGTCGGTACGAACGGACCAGTTGGCCACACGTTGCGGGGACCGCCCGTCTACTGTGGGTGCCACGCGCCTTCGGGGGAGGGTTCGGCGTAACGATCACGCATTGACGGGTAAAGTCGCCTTTACCGTTCGGGAACCGACCGGCATGGTTGGTCGTTGAACTCGGTGCAGGAGCCATTCAGGCCCAGGAGGAACAGGTGCGTTCAACCAGTAATCCCGCGTTCCGGAACCTGCCGCAAGGCGGGTTCGGCGGCGGCTATGCGGGCTTCCAGACCCAGCCGCAGGCGAACATGCCGGGTTACGGCGGCTACCAGGCCCCGCCGACCACGGGTGATCGCCCGATGACCGTGGACGACGTGGTCACCAAGTCCGCGCTGACCATCGGTCTCGCTCTGGTCACCGGCATCATCACGGCGATCGCGGTGCTGAGCGGAGCGATCAACCCGTTCGTCCCGATGATCGCCGGTCTCATCGTCGGCCTCGTGCTGTCGTTGATCATCATCTTCAAGCAGCTCCCGAAGCCGGGGCTGGTGCTGTCGTACGCGGCGGCCGAAGGCGTGTTCCTCGGCGCCATCACCGGGGTGTTCGAGTTCCTGGTGCCGGGCATCGCGCTGCAGGCGATCATGGGCACGGCGCTCGTGTTCATCGTGATGCTGGTCGTCTACAAGACCGGCGCCATCCGCGTCACGCCGAAGCTGACCAAGTGGATCATCGGCGCCACGGTCGCGGCCGCCGGCCTGATGCTGATCAACCTGCTGATGTCGCTCTTCGGGGTCAACATGGGCCTGCGTGACGGCAGCACCATGGCGATCATCTTCTCGATCCTCGTGATCGGCATCGCGGCGTTCAACTTCCTGCTCGACTTCGACATGGCCGACCAGATGATCCGCAACGGGATGCCGTCGAAGTGGGCCTGGTACGCGGCGTTCGGCCTCATGACCACGCTGGTGTGGCTGTACCTGGAGATCCTGCGACTGCTGTACTACTTGAACAGCGACTAAGGCTTTCCCCTGGAAGGGGCGTTCCGCCGACTGGGCG